>OLQA01001499.1_pt1 | contig 20215 bp, 16 predicted proteins | sample 1673151 | NCBI WGS metagenome assembly OLQA01 (sample SAMEA3136760, study PRJEB25190) | human gut metagenome | biome: human gut; feature: human-associated habitat; material: faeces | place: Austria | collected 2013 | reverse complement strand
CATCGTTGATCAGCTGCTTCAGATCCTCGATGGAGTAGATGTCGTGGTGCGGCGGCGGGGAGATAAGCTCCACGCCCGGGGTGGCGTGACGGACCTTGGCGATCCACGGCGGGACCTTGGCACCGGGCAAATGGCCACCCTCACCAGGCTTGGCGCCCTGGGCGAGCTTGATCTGCAGGTCGGTGGCGTGCACGAGGTAATCGGAGGTCACGCCGAAGCGGGCGGACGCGATCTGCTTGATGCGGCTGTAGCGCTGCGGATCGTTGATACGGTCGTCGGATTCGCCGCCCTCACCGGAGTTGGAGCGTGCGCCAATCGAATTCATGGCGATGGCAAGCGTCTCGTGCGCTTCCTGCGAGATGGAACCATAGCTCATGGCACCGGTGGAGAAGCGCTTGACGATCTCAGAGGCCGGCTCGACTTCGGAGATGTCGATGGGCTTGCGGTTGGTGTTGAACTTCATCAGGCCACGCAGGGTCATGAGTCGGTTCGACGTGTCGTTGATGTGGTGCGAATACTTCTTGAACATCTGGTAGTCGCCACGCTGGGTGGACTGCTGAAGCAGGAAGATGGCCTCGGGATCGTTGAGGTGGTCCTCGCCGGTGCGACGCCACTTGTAGTCGCCGCCGGTGCGCAGGTTGCGGTGCGGGGACGCGCTCCACTGGTTCGGGTAGGCCACGCGGTGACGGATGGCCACTTCCTCGGCGATTTCTTCAAGGCCCACGCCGCCCACACGGGAGGTGGTGCCGGTGAAGTATTCGTCGATGACTTCCTGGCTCAGGCCCACAGCCTCGAACAGCTGCGCGCCACGGTAGCTCATGATGGTGGAGACGCCCATCTTGGACATGATCTTGAGCACGCCGGTGGAGAGGGCCTTGGTGAGGTTCTTCACGGCGGTGTCCGCGTCGACCTTGAGGTAGCCGTTACGGGCCAGATCTTCCACGGATTCGAAGGCCAAGTACGGGTTCACGCAGGCGGCGCCATAGGCGATGAGGAGCGCGACATGGTGAATCTCGCGCACGTCACCGGCCTCGACGGCCACGGAGATCTGCGTACGGGTGTGGCGGCGCAGCAGGTGGTGCTGCACGGCGGAGGTCAGCAGCAGGGACGGGATCGGACCCCAGGTGTGGTTGGATTCACGGTCGGAGAGCACGATGAAGTTCTTGCCGTTGGCGATGGCCTCGTCGATTTCGGCGAAGATCTCGGCAAGGCGCTCTTCGAGGGCCTTGCCGCCGCCGGCGACCTGGTAGAGGCCCTTGACCACGTACGGGCGGTAGTAGCCGCCGAGGATACGGGCCTTGTCGAGACGCTTGAGCTGGGCCATCTCATCAGAGTTGACCACGGGCAGCGGGATGAGGATCTTCTTGGCGTGCAGCTCGGAATCGGCCAGCAGGTTCGGCTCGGGGCCGATGGCGGATTCGAGCGAGGTGACGATCTCCTCACGCTCCCAATCCAGCGGCGGGTTGGTGACCTGTGCGAACTTCTGGGTGAAGTAATCGAACAGCATGCGGCTGCGGCTGGAAAGCGCAGGCATAGGCGCATCGTTACCCATGGAACCGAGCGGTTCCTTGCCGGTGTTGGCCATCGGAGCGAGCAGGAGCTTCAGATCCTCTTCGGTGTAGCCGAAGGCGCGCTGACGGCGCTGGACGGACTGGCCGGAGTGGCTGACGTGCTCGCGGCGGGGCAGGTCGCTCATTTCAACGGAGTTGCCTTCCACCCACTTGCGGTACGGGTGCTGGGCAGCGAGGCTCTTCTTGACCTCTTCATCGGGAATGATGCGGCCTTCGGCGGTGTCGACCAGGAACATCTCGCCGGGCTCGAGACGGCCCTTGGACACGATGTGCTCCTGCGCGATCTCCGGCAGAACGCCGGCCTCGGAGGCCAGAACGATGTAGCCGTCATCGGTGAGCTGCCAGCGGCCGGGACGGAAGCCGTTGCGGTCGAGCAGGGCGCCGACCTGGGTGCCGTCGGTGAAGACGATGTCGGCCGGGCCATCCCACGGCTCGATAAGCGTGTTGTTGTACTCGTAGAAGGCGCGCACGTCCGGATCGAGATCCGGGTTCTTCTCCCAAGCCGGCGGCAGCATCATGCAGATGACGTGCGGCAGGGAGCGGCCGGCGAGGTGCAGCAGTTCAAGGCACTCGTCGAAGGTGCCAGAATCGGAGTAGCCCGGGGTGGTGATCGGCAGCAGCGGCTCGAATTCGCCGAGCAGTTCGCTGCTCAGGCGGCCTTCACGGGCGGAGAGCCAGTTGCGGTTGCCCTGGATGGTGTTGATCTCGCCATTGTGGGCCAGCAGACGGAACGGCTGGGCCAGCGGCCAGCTCGGGAAGGTGTTGGTGGAGAAGCGGGAGTGGACGATGGCGATGGTGGCCTTCATGCGCTCGTCGTTCAGATCCTCGAAGAAGTGGGTGAGCTGCATGGTGGTGAGCATGCCCTTGTACGTGATGGTACGGGCGGACAGGGATGCGAAGTAGACGCCCACCTCATGCTCGACGCGCTTGCGGATGCGGAAGGTCTTGCGATCCAAGTCCACGCCGGCCAGAGCACCGTCCGGAGAGGCGACCACGAGAGTCTTGAATCCTGGCATGGCGGCAAGGGCCTGCAGGCCAAGGCCGTCCGGGTTGGTGGGCACCACGCGCCATGCGAGGACTTCGAGTCCCTCCTCGCGCACGATCTTGGCAATGGCCTGTTCCTGCTGACCGGAGGTTTCGATGTCGCGGTCAAGGAAGGCGATGCCTGCTGCATAGTGACCGGCTTCCGGCAGTTCGGCGGGCACGGTGGCACGCATGAACTCATCCGGCATGCTCATCAGAATGCCGGCGCCGTCACCTGTGTTCTCCTCGGCACCCACGGCACCACGGTGATCAAGGTTGACCAGCACCTCAATGGCGTCGGTGACGATCTTGCGCTCAGGACGCTTGTTCAAAGTGGTGACCATACCCACACCACAGGCGTCATGCTCGTTGGCGGGATCATACATACCGTCCGGAGCGTGGACCGTGAGATCGAGCGGGGCTTTGAATGTCACCGAAATCACCTCAATTGGTTGTGGGCACGTAAGAAAATCATGCCTCTTCGTTCATTGCTGTTGACACAGTACCGTTGCTCCATGTCATTTACGTTTCATGTGTCCATATACCGAGTCGCCATAAAAGTCAATAGTGATTCTCAAGCAATTTTTTTATGGCCAGTTATGGGGGTATTTCGAACTTTTTCGCTCGAAATGTCTATTTGACCACACGAAAATACGATACGGAAACGTCCGTATCGTGAAATGCTGCGTTGGGTGATGTTACGGATTGGCGGCTGTGGACCACCCTCAGTCATGCTTCGCATGACAGCTCCCGCCAGCGGGGAGCATGAGAACTGTGCATGTCTGACACCATAGCGATCGGCGCGCTCCGCGAACTCACCGAACGTGGCATCCACGTGCCCGACGACGTACGGCTCATGGGATTCGACGGCATCCCCTTCTCCGCCTGCGCCAACCCACCCATCAGCACTGTGGCGATGGACGTCCCCGCAATGGCGCGTACGGTTATCGATCGCATGGTGGCGCCGATCGAGTCGACCCTACGGCATGAGCGGCCCGATGACATCACCCATGACCATATCCAGTTCCAGGTGATGCCACGCACGTCGACTCTGGCCGCCTGATACCGGCCGGCACCCTTATGAGTGCCGGCCTTCATCCTTGAAAATATGGGTCTATGCCACGTACAGCGCGGCGGGATACGTAAGATACGAAATCTCATCGAGCTGATCGACCGTCACATATCCGGCTGGCGCGTTGAGCACGTCCGGAATGCGGTTGACGATTGTGGCGCACGTATGTTCGACGGTCGCCGGCTTGACCACGTGGAACTCCACGTCCGGTTCACCCTCGATCTTCCAATCGCACATATCGCCATCATCCGGCCCGTACACCTTGCCGATACAGGCAGTTTCCAACGTGATGCCCTGATTAGTTTCGGTGGTTACCACGGCGGACATGCCGATGCATTTGCCGACCGGAATCATCTCGCCCATCGTTTCGGAATACACGTCGACATCGCTGAAATACGGCACACTGGCCTGGGTCTGCGATGTGATGGTAAGCCCAAGCTTCTGGGCCAGCGCTTCATTGGAATTCCATACATACGAGGGCACCACGGTTTCGGGATGCGCAAGCTCGGCCTCGAACTCCTCGGCGGTCAGACCGCAGCCGTGCGCTTTGGCCAAAGCCAGGCCGTAATCCTCGACGTTGTAGCTCACCGCACCGGTGATCTTCTTGATGCTGTGGCATCCGGCGGCGACGGTGGAGACCATGTTCACCCAGTAGATGTCCTGCATGCCGGAGCCGACCATGGTGGCACCGGCTTCCTTGGCGATGATGTCGAGACGGTTCGTGGTGGCCGGATCGGTGGTCCACGGGTAGATGCATTCCTCGCAGGTGGTGATCACGCTGATGCCGCGGGCCAAGCACTGCTCGCACATGGTGGCGATTTCGTTCTCGAAGCTGAATAGCGTGACTACCGCGATATCCGCGTCGCACTCGTTGAGTACAGCCTCGGCATCGGCGCGAATCGGCACATTGATGGGGCCGATGCCTGCAAACACACCGGCATCCATGCCCACGACTTCCGGATTCACGTCAATGGCACCAACGATTTGAATGCCTTTCTCGTGCATATAGCGAATCGTGTACTTCGCCATTTTGCCGCAGCCGTATTGAATGGCTTTGATTGGTTGCATACCGCATACTCCTTTGCAACAGTGCATATTGGCCATTGGAGAAGTCTCACCGTCGAGACCAAGCCAATAGCCTTTACTCTACCGACATCAGGCTGGGCATTCACTGATATCGGCGGCACTGGAGTGTCGGGGAGAGTCGGTGTAGCGGTACCACTACCGAGCAGAAGGGCTGGGGCCAGTACGAGACCTCCCGCGAATCACGGCATCTCGCTGATTTTCTGCCCGCCGGGCAGGGGCCCATGCCCATCGGCGTATGCGCCGCTGATCTGGCCGAATCCAACGACCCGAGAGAACGACGCGCAGGGCTCGAAACCCTTACAGAACTCATCACGGCATACAACAAGGAAAATGGACAATGATTCCCCGCATTGCAATCCCCAGCGGCGCTCATCCGTGGAATATCGTATACATGGTGGCCGAGCGCATTACCAAATCATGACTGCTCACCGGCGGTCTCATGGTGCAGTTGCACGCCATCATGGGCGGTCTCGACGTGCGTCCCACTCCGACGCGGATCTGCTTGGCGCGTTGATTCTTAAGAGCGCCACATACCAAGCAGACCATGCCGGATATGGAGATAGACATCTGTACGATGCCGCAATGCCCGCATCCCTCATCAGCGACCCTGACGCCGAAACTTAACGACTACATAGCCACACGGATCGCAGACGTATCAAGCTCCCGTACGACATGCTCACCGATGAATCACCTTACCGGAACAACCTTGACGAACAACATCGCAGAACAGGACTCGATGCCATAGAGACACTGGCCGATTGGTAGCCGCTCTACCGAACCCGGCTGTGGCGGATACCAGTCAGACCAATCCCGCCTACAACCTACTTCCGGTTACGTAGGGCGTGGAGCATGGCGACGAACACGATAACAATGACCACGGCCACGATCGCGCAGATGAGTTTGCCGGGGATGCGTTCGTCGCGGACCGATTGCATCGCGGCGTCTGCCGCTGAGATAGTGCCCGAGGTCTGGTGCTGAGTCTTCAGAGTTGCCGATTGTTCAAAAGTCATACTCTAACGATAATGCTACGGAAAGCGGTTACCATAAAGCGTGCTCACAGTCGCCCGTCATGCGGACTTTTCGAAAACTGTTGATAAATAGCCATTTTCCGCAAGGAATCCTTGCACAACACTATGATTCAGAACATCTATTAGTATGACGTAAATCACATTACGAACTATTTAAGGTAAGCGCTTACAGTTCGGCATGGGAGACTCCTCGTCACGATATGAATGCGCTACAGTCACTATCGATTGATACGCACGCCCCATCGACTACGCGATTTCGCCGTCGCCGTACGCGCGTTCGGAGGCACGCAGACACGGCTTGCCTTGCACCACTTCGACCTGCGAGGGCGGCGCGTCATCGCCGGCACGCTTGGCCTGAATCTGTTCGAACAGCATCCGGAAGGACCGCTCCCCCATGTCCAGGAAGTTCTGGGTGTAACTGGTCAGCGCCGGATTCCACATGGCACCGAAGTTGCGGTCGTCAAAGCCTACGACGCTCACGTCAGCAGGCACGCGGCGACCAACCTCCCTTAGACCTCGGATCACAGCGATGGCGGTCTCGTCATTGCCGGCGAAAATCGCAGTCACATCACCACGACGGCCCAAGGTGCGCCCAGCCTTGACCGACTCCTCCAAATCATCGTCGGGCACGATGATTGGGTCAGGTACCGTGACGCCGCGCTCCTTGAGCGCGTCACGCCACCCATTGGTGCGGGTGTTATCGGTCGGTCCTTCCGGGCGCCCCACATGGAACACGGTGCGATGGCCGAGATCCAGCAGATGCATGGTCATCCAACGGCCGCCATCCCTTTCGGCGTTGATGACCTGGTATTCACCGTCGCCGAAGCTGCCACCCACCACGACCATCGGCATATCTTTGGGAATGTATTCCAGTGCGGCGATGCCGGCCCGGTCGTACTCGTAGACGATCACGCCCGCCGGCCTGATCGACAAACCCATGCGCACGCGAGCCTTGACGGAGTCCATGTCGGACTCGTCCAAAGAAACAATATTGAGCAGGAACCGACGTTTACGGGCGGCGGCCTCCACCCCATGGTTCGTTTCGGACGTGGAGAAGGCGGAAGGATTGGCCGCGAACACCACCACGGAGTCCATCTCCCGGTTCGACAGAGCGCGCGCCACAATGCTCGGCTCGTAGCCCAGCTCCTTGATGGCCTTGGCGATGCGTTCACGCTTGTCTTCGGTGACATTGACGGTGCCGTTGAGATACCGGGAGACGGTCGGTGCCGAGACTCCGGCCAGTTTGGCCACGTCCTTGATCACCGGCCGGGTGCGGCCCGCACTTCTCGCCATCCTTGTCTCCCCTGTTGTTGTCAGTTGTTGTTATTGCGTATGTTAGAGAACCGGCATCACTATGACAGCCATCCAGTCACACCCATATCCGTTCAGCCGCGCTCCGACTTCGGTTCTCCGTTTTTCGCCGCGATTCATTGTAGTTCATGACGGGGAACCTATACCCAAATCGATAACTTCGTGAAAACCGTACGCTGAGTTGCGGTGAGTGTACGGTTTCCGCGAAATCATCCCTAATTTCGTGAAGAACGTACACTGAATCGTCGTCAACGTACGGTTTTCACGAAATGGGGCCTCATCTCGTGAAGAACGTACACTGAGTCATTCTGAGCGTACGGTTTTCACGAAATGGCAGCTGATTTCGTGAAGAACGTACGCTGAAGATGCCCCCGGTGTCACTGATGACTGTTTTCGGTATGGAAGGCGGCGCAGCAAGGTGTCCTAGGCTAATATCGCCTCCGACAAGACCGTCGGCAAAGCCGTCGACGTCGATTCAAGTTATCCACAGCAACAATTCGCGTGACATAGTATCCACATTTGCCGGTTAAGCTTGTGCAACGATCAAAATCACCCTTAGCGTCGAGATATGAAAGAACACAAGGAAGTTTCTGCACTGCTGCAGCAGGCGAAGCAGGAGCGTCGCTGCTGCTATGGCACCAGTGATGCGCAACGGCGCGCCCTGAAACGTCGCCTGCATGCCGGGGAGCTGGTGTCACCGTATAAGAACCTGTACGCCGACCGAACACTTTGGAACACCATGACCAGAGAGCAACAGTCATTGCAGGTCATACGTGCGTTGTCCGCAATCCACCCTCAGTGGGTATTTGCGGGGTTGAGTGCGGCGTGCGTATACGGACTGCAGCACAACTATTCCCTGCACGACGGCACAGTGCACATCGCCTCGAAGTCCGGCATCGGCGGCGGAGACGAGGCGCGTCTCAACCGCATCTATATCAATCGGATTCCGACGCGGAAGCATAACGGCATTCTCTTGACGACTCCGGCGCGAACGCTGCTCGACTGCGCGGCATTCCCATTCCCACAGGCGCTGCCCATATACGATTCGGCTCTGAGAAAGTCCCTGACGACCATCGAAGAGGTGCAGTCGCTGATGATTCAAAGCGTCTGCGACGAGGTCTCCGTGACCAAGCTGCTGAAGTACGCGGATCCCCTGAGCGAAAACGGCGGCGAATCATTGATGCGTGGCCAGATCACCGAATTGTCTTTCGGCATCCCCCTGCTGCAGGTGCAGTTCATGAATCCCGACAATCCCGCAATGTCATATCGCGTCGATTTCTGTTGGAAGCTCGCAGACGGCCGCATCATCGTGGCAGAATACGACGGCATGGCCAAATACGCCGACATCAGCAACAAGAATCGCGCAAGCCTCCAGGCGAAAATGGAGTACGACCGCAGACGTGATCGGCATCTCCGGGAACAGGGCGTCACCGAAATCGTCCATGTGTTCTATGAGGATCTGCTACGCCCCATCAATCTTGAGACCAAGCTGCTCAAGGCCGGTGTGCCCAAAATCCGGTGAAGATAGGCCCCATTTCGTGAAAACCGTACGCTTACGACGACTCAGCGTACGATTTCCGCGACATGAGGCCATACCTCGTGAAAACCGTACGCTCAGAACAAGGCCGTCAGAAGGTCGACTAGACAACCTCTTAACTACCGAATGGTATCTAAAGAACGGCGATATTCCGCCAGAAACGCCGAGAGCGGAATAGTCCCCTTGCGTTTGTCATCGGACTGCGTTATTCTGAAACCGGTTTCAGAAAGAAGCCGATAAACAAAACTCAAAGCCCCAAGGTTTTGACCAACGAAAGGAAACATGATGTCTCTCAAGGATTCCATGATTCGCGGTCTGGCTGTGTACGGCCTGAGCTCCATGAGCCAGTGCGGTCGCGCCAACAGCAGCACGCTCGTCGACCTGATCAACAAAGCCAACAAGAACGCTCGCTGAGCCATCGGCTCCGGTCCGGTAATCCAATCAGATTAGCCACGGACCCCATAACAACAAAGCTTAAACAACAATCGCAAAGCCGCTCACGGCGATGCGCAAACGAAAGGTAATGATTATGTCTCTCAAGGATTCCATGATTCGCGGTCTCGCCCTCTCCGGTATGGATGCCATCGCCCGCGCCGGCTACGCCGACTCCAAGATGTTCGCCGACATCATCAACGCCGCCAACAAGGACGCTCGCTGAATCTAGCGAACGATCCCATTCATGAGATTGCACGACACATACGAAGGCAATCCCCCGCAGGCCGCAATCGGCCGGCACACCACAATAATTGAATAACGCAATAATTCAACACAGTAATAACTGAACAATAACAGGGACAACGGGGTCCATATATTCTTTCTTTTCCCATCGTGTGTACGCCGTGCCAGCACAGGTTCACATACGATGCACACGGCCACCAATACACGATGCGTCATCATCAACGCCCTCACCGCATCATGAGATACTCCCCCCGCCCGTTGTCCACACTGTTGCCTCCACAATGCCTGTGATGCACGCCGAACGGCATCCCGCGCAGTGACTGAAGAACGAAAACACCAAGGGACGGAAATGGATAACGAACTCTTCGAAAAGGCGCCGATCCCGAGGCGTATTTCTCGCTGGCGATGCCCGTGGTGCTCAGCATGCTGGTCACCTTGGTGTACAGCATGGTGCGCATATCTTCCTTTCCGAATTGTGTGGCTCCCTCTGACGAGGGAGCTGTCAGCGCAGCTGACTGAGGGAAAGAAGCAGACGAATGACTGTATCGGCTGAAAGCCGATGCCATTTTTTGCGGCTGCGCCACAAGTCTCCCCCTCAGTCACGGCTTTGCCGCGGCAGCTCGTCCCGCAATTATGGAGCCTTCGGCTGGCTTGACTGTCGTCAAGCCCTCGCCTGGAAACGCCTCCGGCGTTTCCTTCACGGCTCGGCCCATCAGAGGGAGCTTGTGAAGCTGCTTCAGTTGTAGGGTTCGTACGACTTGTTCGGTGGTGCGGGTCACGTTGGCGGCCGCGTCGGCCAGCAGTTCGCTGAGGCTGGCGGCACCGGGGGCGATGCCGAATACCGCGTCGATGCCGACCTCATGCAGTTCGTCGATGCCCGTGCCGATGTGTCCGGCGACGGCGATCACGGGCTTGCCGTGGCGCTTGGCGGTTTCGGCCACGCCGGCCGGGGTTTTGCCGAACTTGGTCTGGAAGTCGATGGAGCCTTCGCCGGTGAACACCACGTCAGCCCATTGCGCGGCCGCATCAAGTCCGGATTGTTCGATGACGATGGCGATGCCCGGACGGAATTCGGCGTCAAGGAAGCCTTTCAGCGCGGCGCCGATACCGCCGGCGGCGCCCGCGCCCGGCACGTCGTTCACAGCGACGCCGAGCCGGCTTTCGATGACCTGCGCGAAGTGCGCCAACGCGGCGTCCAGTGTGGCGACGTCGGCCTGGGAGGCACCTTTCTGCGGTCCGAACACGGCGCTGGCGCCGGTGGGACCGGTCAGCGGGTTGGTCACGTCGCAGGCGGCGGTGATGGAGACGTTCTTGAGAGCCGGGTCCATCGTGCTGATGTCGATGGTGGCCAGATCAGCGAGGGCCGCTCCCCCGTGCTTAAGGTCGTTGCCGTTCCCGTCCAGAAGACGAACGCCGAGGGCCTGCAGAAGTCCGGCACCGGCGTCGTTGGTGGCGCTGCCGCCGAGCCCGACGATGATGCGCTTGGCTCCGGAACGGACGGCGGCGAGTATGAGTTCGCCGGTGCCGTAGGAGGAGGCAATCAACGGGTTGCGTTTTTTGGCTTCAAGCAGTGCGAGGCCGCTGGCTTCGGCTGTCTCGACCACGGCGGTCGTGCCGTCGGCGAGCAGGCCGAAGTGGCCTTCGACAGGTCGGCCGAGCGGGTCGTGGACCGGCACGGCGTGCATCGATCCGCCAGTGGCGTCGACAAGCGCACGTGCGGTGCCTTCACCGCCGTCGGCCATGGGGAGGCAACGGACCTCGGCATCGTGGTCGGCATTCTCAATCCCCTGAGCCATCGCCCGGGCCGCCTCCATGGCGGTCAGGCTCTCTTTGAAGGAGTCAGGGGCACATAAGTATCGCGTCATGCTTCGAGCATACCGCACGACACGCGGAACGGTAAGCGCTTTCCGTAATTCGCGTGATTATTTTTGTTCAAAATTCAGGCTTTCCAATCCACAATGCTGCTATTGCAAGCAAAACTGCGATATCGTTGCGGTAAACGTTTAGACACGTTTTCCGTTTCAGGGAAGAAAAGGACCGATTCGATCGTGGCTGTACAGAACGATAAGGCGCAATCGCCAGCGACATTGATGGATGTCGCCAAAGAAGCCCAAGTCTCCATCGCCACCGCATCCCGCGTGCTCAACGGCAGCACCCGCAAGGTACGCAACCAATCGTATGTCAAGGTGATGGAAGCAGCCACCAAGCTCAACTATCGTCCCAACGCCTATGCTCAGGCAGTGGCCAAAGGCACCGCACCGAACATCGTGCTGCTGGTCTCCGATATCTCCGATCCCTACTTCGCATCCGTATCGCAAGGCGTGGTCAAGGCGGCGGTCGAACGCGGCATTTCCGTGACCATCGGCGTGGCAGCCACCCCGCACGAAGAGTTGGAGGCGGTGCGTAAGTCTGTATCCACCAGGCCGCGCGGCATCATCATCTCCGAAAGTGAATACACCGACGCGCCGGAACGCCAGGCGTTGCAGACGGAACTCACCCAGTACGAAGCATCCGGCGGACGCGCCGTGTTCGTGCTCAACCGCAACCTGCCCTTCCCGGCCGTGGACGTGGCGAACGATGTCGGCGCGCGCGCCATCGCAAAGCTGATCGTCGATTCCGGGTATACGCGCCCTGCGATTCTCAAGGGCGATGACGCACATCGCTCCTCCAAAGAACGACTGGCCGGTGTGATGGAAGTGCTGGACGAGGCAGGCATCACCGTGGATCCGAAAGCCGTGGCGAACGGTAAGTTCAGCCGCACCGACGGCTATGCGGCCGTCATGCAAATGGCCCGATCCGGACTGCTGAAGCCGGGCGAAGGCGCACTGTACGACGGCAAAGGCATCGATTCAATCATCGCGCTCAACGACGTGATGGCCATCGGTGCGATGACCGCGTTGCGCGCCAACGGCATCGAGCCGGGTCGGGAAATCGGCGTCACCGGTTTCGGCGACATCCCCTACTCCGCCGACGTGTTCCCACCGCTGACCACCGTGCATCTGCCGCTGGCCGAAATGGGCCAGGCCGCCGTGGACAGCATCCTGTCCAACCGCGATGACGCGGAGGCCACCGGCGGCACTGCCAACCGCCTGATCTACGTGCAAAGCGCCCCGGACGTAGTCCTACGCGGTTCCCTCCCCCGCCGGTAAAACAAAAATAGCTCCCTCTGACGGTGTAACCACAACTAGCGAACAGGTAATGGCGACTGCCGCGCACCATACCACCGACTCATACACCGACGAAATCGAAGAACTGCTCGATTACCGCATCGTTGAGCAGTCGGCCACGGCGAGTGGGCACCACTCGATGATTATCGGATACGGTAATCAGGCCTTCGCTGATCATGGGGGCGAGTTGGTCAACCGAAACGGTTCGGAGAGTCTGGGGCGTGCTGCTCATACCCGCATCGTTGATGGCGCGGTTGATGCGGTCGAGGTCAAGGCCCTCGTGCAGGCGCAGCCCGAGCATGATGAGCTCTTCGAGGTTTTCCTCGGGAGTGATCGTCTCGCTATCGGCCCACGGCACACGGTTCTCGTTGATGGCCGTGCCCCACAAACGCGGGTGCGCGATGTCCCAGCTGCGCAGACCGTGTGAGACAGAAACCACCCCCAGTCCGGCATCCGCCGGACAGCCCCCGCCAGCGGGGGCTGTCAGCGAAGCTGACTGGGGGTGGTCAGCCTCGGTCACCGCGTTGTAGTGGGAGTGGGCACCTGGCCCCAGGCCGGCCCAATCGACGTTGCGCCAGTAGCCGAGGTTGTGCTGACTTTCGTATCCGGGGCGGGCCCAGTTGGAGACCTCATACCATTCGAGGCCGGCGGCGGCGAACAGGTCGTCAGCGATCTCGTATTTAGCGGCCTCGTCATCGTCATTGGGTTTGGGCAACGTGCCGGCGGCAATCTGACGGCCCATTTTCGTGGTCGGCTCCACGGTCAGTGCGTAGGTGGAGATGTGGTTCACGCCAAGATCGATGGCGGTCGTAACCGAGGTGCGCCAATCGTCCAGGCTCTCCCCCGGTGCACCGTAAATCAGATCCACGCTGGAGCGCAGGCCGGCCTTATTGGCGGCATTAACGCCTGCGGCCACGTTGGCCGGCGTATGCGTGCGGTCGAGGGTTTTGAGCACGTGCGGCACGGCAGATTGCATGCCGAAGGAAACACGGGTGAAGCCGCCGGCAGCGAGCTCATTGATGTAATACTCGTTGACCGTGTCCGGATTGGCTTCGGTAGTGATTTCCGCGTCGGGCGCGATGCTCCAGATCTTGCGGACGGCATCGAGCATGGCGACCAGATCGCGGGCGGCGAGAATTGTGGGGGTGCCGCCGCCGAAGAACACGGTGGAGACCGGCGGCTCCTCGATGCCGTGATCGAGCTGCCACTGCTTGGTCAATTTCATTTCCCGAATGACCATATTGGCATAGTTGCCGCGCGAGGCCCCCGCACCAAGATCCGTAGCCGTGTAGGTGTTGAAGTCGCAGTAACCGCAGCGCCGCAAGCAGAACGGGACGTGGATGTAGACCTCGAACACTAGCCCTCGGTCTTCTGAGCGGCACGAATCTTGTCTTTGGTGTCGCGGTCGTTGGAGTCCTCGCCGGTGGACAGGGCTGCGATGAACGCCTCCTGCGGCACCTCCACATGGCCGAGCATCTTCATGCGCTTCTTGCCAGCCTTCTGCTTTTCGAGCAACTTGCGCTTACGGGTGATGTCGCCGCCGTAGCACTTGGCGAGCACGTCCTTGCGTAACGCACGAATGTTCTCACGTGCGATGATGCGCGAACCAATCGCAGCCTGAATCGGAATCTCAAACTGTTGGCGAGGAATCAGACTACGCAATTTCTTGGTCATCATCACACCGTACGAATACGCCTTATCACGGTGAACGATGGCACTGAACGCATCGACCTTCTCGCCCTGAATAAGGATGTCCACCTTGACCAAATCGGCGGACTGCTCGCCATCCTCATGGTAATCAAGGGAAGCGTAGCCCTTGGTGCGGGACTTGAGCTGGTCGAAGAAGTCGAACACGATTTCCGCCAGCGGAATGCGGTAGTGCATCTCGACACGATCGGTGGAGATGTACTCCATCGTGCCCATAATGCCACGGTGGTCCTGGCACAGATCCATCACCGCACCGATGAATTCCTTGGGCGTGATGATGTCGGCGGCAACCATCGGCTCGACAATCTTCTTGATTTTGCCGTCCGGGAATTCGCTCGGGTTGGTCACATGATGCTGGCTGCCGTCCTCGGCGGTCACGTCGTAGGTGACGTTCGGGGCGGTCTGGATCAGGTCGAGGCCGAACTCGCGGGAGAGTCGCTCGTTGACGATTTCCATGTGCAGCAGACCCAGGAAGCCGCAGCGGAAGCCGAAGCCTAGGGCCACGGAGGTTTCCGGCGTGTAGATCAGGGCGGCGTCGTTGAGCTTGAGCTTGTCGAGTGCATCACGCAGTTCGGGGAACTGGGCGTTGTCGATCGGGAACAAACCGGCGTAGACCATCGGCTTGGGGTCGCGGTATCCGGGCAACGGCTCGGCAGCCGGGCGGACGGCCGAAGTCAGGGTGTCGCCCACCTTGGACTGACTCACATCTTTCGCACCGGTGATGATGTAGCCGACCTCGCCGGCGCCGAGCGCCTTGGTGCGGGTCATATCGGGGCTGATCACGCCGATTTCGATGGGATCGTGGGTCATGCCAATGCCCATCATGTGGACCTTTTCGCGGTCATGCAGTTCGCCGTCCTCCATACGGATGTAGGTGACGATGCCGCGGTAGGAGTCGTAGACGGAGTCGAAGATCAGCGCGCGGGCGGGGGCCTCGGGGTCGCCGTGCGGGGCGGGCACGTCCATGACGATCTGGTCGAGCAGGTCGGCCACGCCTTCGCCGGTTTTGCCGGAGACGCGCAGCACGTCGCTCGGCTCGCAGCCGATCAGACCTGCGATCTCCTCGGCGTGCTTGTCCGGCTCGGCGGACGGCAGGTCGATTTTGTTGAGCACGGGGATGATGGCCAGATCATGGTCGATGGCCATATACAGATTGGACAGGGTCTGCGCCTCGATGCCCTGGGTGGCGTCGACGAGCAGCACCGCGCCTTCGCAGGCGGCCAGTGCGCGGGACACCTCATAGGTGAAGTCCACGTGGCCGGGGGTGTCGATCATACCGAGCGTGTATTCGGTGCCGTCAAAGGTCCACGGCACGCGCACGGCCTGGGATTTGATGGTGATGCCACGCTCCTGCTCGATATCCATACGGTCGAGGAAGCGATCGCGCATCTCTCGCTCTGGCACAATGCCGCTCAACTGCAGGATGCGGTCGGCCACGGTCGACTTGCCGTGGTCGATGTGTGCGATGATACAGAAGTTGCGAATCACCGACTGATCCGTGGAACCCGGCTGATTGTGTTGGACGACCAACGCATTCCTCCTCTTGGCATATACTCAAACTTCACCTAGTGTAGCCGAGGGACTGTATTCGGCGTGGCATTGCGCGGGTTTTTCCGGGGCTCATGCTATCCTCTAACTTTTGTATGTCCTTATAACACACATCGTTTGGAGTAAACGTGGCAAACATTAAGTCGCAGAAGAAGCGCGTGCTCACCAATGAGAAGGCGCACCTTCGCAACGTGGCTGTGAAGTCCGGCCTGAAGACCGCCATCCGCGCCACCCGCGAAGCCATCGCCGCCGGTGACAAGGCTGCCGCCGAGGCCGCCTACAAGGTTGCCGCCCAGAAGCTCGACAAGGCTGCTGGCGCTGGCGTGATCCACAAGAACCAGGCCGCCAACCGCAAGTCCGGCCTCGCTGTTGCGATCAACGCTCTGTGAGCATAAGCCTCTTAAGGTTTTAGAAAGTCCCGCAAGTCATCTGGCTTGCGGGACTTTTTGTATCTCCGTTCAAAGAGGTACATTGGCGGTCTTGCGAAATGACATCTCCGTTCAGAGAGGTACCGAATACGGGAAAACCCAACTATAAACGCCGTCATTGCAACACTTATACTCAACGTTTCGTGCTTCAGGTACCTCTTTGAAAGCAGTTGTCATTCTGCAGAAGGCCAGATGTACCTCTTTGAAGGCAGTTAGCCCTGAGGCGGCCTTGAACCATCCTGAGGCTTGTCTTCTTCGTCCTTGGTATTGGGGGTATCGCCGGTATCGGCGTGCGGATGAATGACCGGGCGCTTGAGATATCGGCTTTCGCTGGGCAGGTAGACGCGATGACGTTCGACGGCTCCGGGCAGAGTGACGTTGAAGCCTACCGAGAGCAGTCGCAGCGCCACCACGATGATGACGATCAGCACGTCGAGCAGCATTTCCGAGCGCATGTCGAACCAGCCGTAGCTTACGCCGCGCCATACCAGCACGGTCAGGATGCAGCCGATGAACGAAGGCACAGCATAGAGGTGTTTGTCTCGAATAATCATTGGCACGTCGCCAATGAAGATGTCACGAATGAGGCCGCCGGCCAGTGCTGTGAACATGCCAAGGAATACGGCTGTCATGCCTGAGGAACCGTAGGCCAGAGCTTTTGCGGTGCCGCTGACTGCGAATAGTCCGAGGCCCAGAGCATCGATGACAGTCATCGTCCATTTGAGTTTGGTGATCTCCGGATGGGCCACCACCACGATAATGCCGGAAAACAGCGTGGTGAGCACATAGCCTTTGTCGGTGATGCCGACCGGCGGCAGGGCACCGAGCATCACGTCGCGCACAAGACCGCCGCCGAGTGCGGTAAGCCATCCGCACAGCATGATGGTGAAGATGTCGTAGCCCTTGCGAATGGCGGCAAGTCCGCCCGATAATCCCCAACACAGGATTGCTAAATACTCGATGACCACAAAAACGATGTTGTTCTCCAACGCCACCTGCATGAGCCACTCCCCTCTGGTACCGCTTCGGTTCGTCTCAGTCCGTCTTCGTTCTGTTCCCGTTCATCCTTATTCGGCGCTACAGCCCGTCGTACCCGAGCCTACAACAGGCCTTGCCTGAGTAGTATGGCCGGGGAGGAAGGGGCCACTAAGACGTGAATAGGATGGCAATGACGCCAGCTTGCCGGTAGTCGTTGGCAACTCAGCCCCTCTAGGTTTTACGATCTGTAATCAAAAAACATGTATGGACTTAATCGTTGTTGATTTCTGATTCAATCAAGGCGACTTTTTCTTCGACATCACGCAAGCGATTGCGCAGTGCGGACTCGATATCGATGCCGTCAACGCGGGCCTTGCGCACGACGGCGAGGATTTCATCGGCGTAGGCATCGGCCTTCTCCCGTTCAGCGGAATTGTCGCCGCTTGATTCGGATTGGTTCGCCGCTTGAGGATGTACATCATCTCGCTGAGCATCAGCCGCAGCCGGCTCATCAAACGCCGCGAACAATCTATCAGCATTCGGCGATTTGGAGATGCGAGAAACGACTTTGGCCGCGCGAGGCAACGCACCTTGAGCGCGGGAAATGCCCTCAAGCACGGATTTACGATGCTTTTCCTGCTGTTTCATCTTTTCCCATAGAGCCAGCACAGCTTCCGGGGATTCGGGTTGGGCAGCTTCTCCCCCGTCGTTACTGTCAGCATCAAAAGCATCAGAAGAATCAGAGGAATTGCCGGCATCATCAGCCGCAAACACATGCGGATGCCGAGTGATGAGCTTGTTCACCAACCGATCGGCGACCTCATCAATACCGAACGGGTCCTCAGTATCCGATTCGCAGACCCGCGCCTGAAACACGGATTGCAGCAACACATCACCCAGTTCCTCGCGCATGTTGTCACGGTCGTGAGTCTCCACCGCGTCGACGTATTCGTAGGTTTCCTCGAGCAGATTCTTGAGCAGCGACTTGTTCGTCTGCTTGCCGTCCCACGGGCAGCCGCCCGGCGAATACAGCACATCCACCACGGCCTTGACCCGGTCCAGCGCCGTCGCTGCCTCAGCCACCGGCTTCAATTTCGAGCAGTGTTCGAAGCCTGACGGCAAACGGTAGGCTGAAGCATGGTATTCCGTCATGTCACTCATCTTGCTCATAGGTTTGCTCCTGTTCTCATCTGGATGAACCATAACCACCCCCCGCAACGTGCAGAAGACCTAGATCATATTATTTGTTGCGGAATGTTGCTAAATCCATCTGTATCTCTCTAGCCAAGAACATTTCCAATACGCCAAGACCCCTTGGAATTGTTGCTGTTCCAAGGGGTCTTAGTCAGAAACAAAAGGTGCTAGTTCAGCACACCTTCCACATCCAGTTGTGCGGGTCCTCGACTTCGCCGAGCTGGATGCCGAGCAGCTCGTCGAACTTGAGACGCAGCTCGGCGTCGCGCAGCGCCTGCTGCGAAGTCGGAAAATGGATATTATAGAGCGCGTCGCGCAGCGGAACGAGACCGTACTCGCGGATCACCTTGTCGGGCAAGGTCTCGCGCAGCCGTCCGTCGACCTGCGGCCACAAATTGCACATCAGCGAATGAATCGCCTTCGTACCCAACTGCGCGTTGCTCAGTTTTTCGGTCGTGCTGTACACGCCTTGCACGGACGAGTGGAATCGGTTTTTCTGGTCGAGCACCGACTCGACCTCGGGATGCACCAGGCTGAGCACCCCGCCGAAAAAGGCCGGACGGCCGAACACGATGTACTCGCGTCCCTGCTCGAGCCGCTTCTCGATCCAGCCGATTCCCTTGAACCACACCAGCTCGGCCGTACCCGTCGCGTCGGCGACCGTCGCGACGAAACGCTTCTTGGCGCCCGCCCCGACATGCCGGAAGCCCGTGATGCGGACCTGTAGCTGCACATAGGTCAGCGAGTCGTCCCGCAGCTCGCCGATCCGCCAGATACGGCTGCGGTCGATGTAGCGGAACGGGAAATGGTAGAGCAGATCGCCCAGCGTCCGGATGCCGAGCTCCGAGCGCAGCAACCGTGCCCGGCGTTCTCCGACGCCGCTGAGAAACTGGATGTCATTGTCGAGAATGTAGCCCACCGCGCTTCTGCAATTTAACGCAAATATACCGAATCTTCCGCCAACGTTTCGTAACTTTGCAGCAAATACGAACGTTTATGGACAAGTTTTGCGACTCGCTGACCCGTTTTTCGCGCCGTCCGACGGACGAGGTCCGGATCGGGGCGGTCGGCGTCGGGGGCGACAACCCGATCCGGCTCCAGTCGATGACCAACACGGATACGAACGACACGGAGGCTTCTGTCGCCCAGGTCGAACGCATTGCGGCGGCCGGAGGCGAAATCGTCCGGCTGACGGCTCAGGGACGTCGCGAAGCCGCCAATCTGGGCCGTATCCGCGCGTTGCTCGACAACCGGGGATGCCGCGTGCCGCTCGTGGCCGACATCCATTTTCTGCCCGGCGCCGCCCTCGTGGCGGCCGAACAGGTCGAGAAGGTACGGATCAATCCCGGCAACTGGAACGAGCGGGGCGGCGAGTTCGACGAGCTGTTGTCGACATGCCGCCGGCGCGGAGTCGCGCTGCGCATAGGCGTCAACCACGGTTCGCTGTCGCCTTCGATCATGGAACGCTACGGCGACACGGTCGAAGGCATGGTCGCCTCGGCGATGGAGTATTTGCGCCGCTGCCGCGAGGCGTCGTTCGGACAGGTCGTCGTCTCGATCAAGTCGAGCAACGTGCGCGTGATGGTGCAGGCCTATCGGATGCTGGTCGCCGCGATGCGTCGCGAGGGAATGCGCTATCCGCTGCATCTGGGCGTCACCGAGGCGGGCGACGACCGCGAGGGACGCGTCAAGTCGGCCGTCGGCATCGGAGCGCTGCTCTGCGACGGCATCGGCGACACGATCCGCGTATCGCTGACCGAGGCCCCGGAGCACGAAATTCCCGTGGCGGAACTGCTGGTAAGGCACTTCGCGGAGCGCCCCGGGATATTTCCCGTGCTGCATCCCGAGCGTTACTCCCCGACCGAGTACCGCCGCCGTACGAATATA
>OLQA01001494.1_pt1 | contig 20235 bp, 19 predicted proteins | sample 1673151 | NCBI WGS metagenome assembly OLQA01 (sample SAMEA3136760, study PRJEB25190) | human gut metagenome | biome: human gut; feature: human-associated habitat; material: faeces | place: Austria | collected 2013 | reverse complement strand
TGTTCCCACTTTTTCAGAAATTTCATATATCTTCATTTGTTTTGTGTTTATCCCATTTATAAAAATATTTCCTAATAAATTTCCCTCTAAAAAATGAGGAATCAATCCATTGATTAATTTTGTTATAGTTGTTTTCCCAGAACCAGATTTTCCGCATAATAAGATAACTTCTCCTTGATTAATCTTTATTGAAATTTTCTTTAACTGATCTTCTAAGCTTCTCTTATAGGAATATGAAGCTTCATTTATATTAATCATGTTTCGTACCTCTTATAAAAATAACTTGAACTTTACATTAAAGAACATCAGAATACATAATAGAATAATTATTAGATCCCAAATGTTAAATCCTGCATTTTTTCCTCCTTATGTATATTTATACTCTTTACCAACCCTTTACGGTATTCCCCATATACTTTATCCTATCTCTTTTTCCCAGTCTGCGTCAAGAGATTTTCCGCAATGCGGTTTTTAGAACCAGCGCGGACCGGACTGTTGCTTATACTTATACTTATGCGATTCTTCTGCACGGTACTGTCAGGCTTTTTATTGAAGAAGATATTCTTCCAGTGTCAGATTCTTTTTCATGATCTCTTCCGCCGCCGTTTTCCCTACATACCGATAATGCCACGGTTCATAAATGATTCCCGTGATATCCACCTTTTCCGGAGGATATCTTAAAATAAATCCATATTCCCAACAATGTTCCATCAGCCATTTTTGTTCGTCCGTCTCTCCCTGCCGGTCATCCAGACCTTCATACTCGGACGCTATAATATCCACTGCAAGTCCGGTCGCATGTTCGCTCGTTCCCGGAACTGCCACTGACTTTTTCGTCTCATCATAAGCTTCCAAAGGCGTACGTCCGTTTGCCATCCAGTCCTGCATGGTTGCATTAAACACTTCCTTCTGCTTCTCAGAAGAACGGTAAGCGGAAGCAACATACATACTAAGTCCCGCTTTTGCCCCATCGTCAAGCATCTGCCGAAGAGGTTCTTCGATACGCGCATCGACAAACCGTTCGCTTTCCAACTCCACCATAGATTCCGGCACATAAGAAACATCCAGAGGATGAGAGTCGTTGACAAGAACCAATGCCCACCCTTCTTTGTCGCTTCCTAAAGCCTCTGCGCTGTTATTCGCCGCCTCATGCTTCATGATCTCTTCTTTCAGCTCATTTGTTTTCTTTTTTAATTTTTCTTTTTCTGCGGCAAATTCCGCTTTATTTTTTGACAAAACCGACTTCGCGGCAACTCCTGTACACAGAACTCCCGCCACAAGACCGATCGCTATGCCGATGACCAACATTCGTCTCAGCCGGAATTCTCCGGTCAATTTTTTCATAATTTCAACTCCATATCTATATCGGCGGCAATCTCTTTCTCTGTAGAACAGATCGCCATTTTATATAGTTTATTCGGATGCTCATATTCCCGGTAATAATAATCTTGCCGAAACAGATCCGGTTTCCGTATCAAAACCGGCGGATTTCCCAATCGTATCTCAAACGAGTCAAGCGAAAGCTTCATACCGAATCTTGTCGCTTTCAAAAAACTTTCTTTGAGCACCCAGTATCTGTAAAATATATCCGCCCTCTCCTCCGGTGTCTTTCCCGACATCACTGCCTCATATTCCGAACCGCAAAAATACCGTTTTGCCAAATGCTCCCGCGCCCTGCCGATCTGCTGAATATCACACCCGACCTGTATGCGTTTTCCCTCTGCCAAATCCCCTCCCATACAGACGGCACACATGACAAACTCCCCTGAATGTGACAGGTTAAACACTGTTTCCTTCGGAAGTCTGTATTTCTTCCTCAACTTCTCCCACAGACTCCATGCCGCCACGCTCTGCACTCTCTTTAAAGGATCTGCCTGCGCCATTGCCTTTTCTTTCCGAAAACGGGGAAGCCGTTCAAAATATTTTATATATATTTCTTTATCGTAAAGCGGCGTAATGTCCGCCGCCCATCCCTTTACCATACTTTTCCTTATCTGTCTCTTAAATATCTCACTTCAAACGTTTCAATCGTGATCGGTTTATTAAACAATGTTCCCTGTGCATAATCACAGCCGATCTCCCTGAGTACATTAAACTGATCCTGAGTTTCCACGCCCGCTGCCTGAACAGACGCTCCCAACTGTCTGCATATGTCGATAACAGCCTGCGCCACGATCCGGCTCCTTCCGTTTCCGACAATATTTGAAATCACGCTCTTATCCAGTTTCAATCCGTCGAACTCCATAAGAGACAAGATCGAAAAACTTGAATCTTTTGCACCGAAATGATCCAAGATCACTCTTACATTTCCTTTTCGTATCTTACTGCTCGTCTCTGCCAGCATCTCCTGATTCATATCGCTGCTTGATTCCGAAACTTCAACTTCGAGATACTCGCATCTGACATGATGTTTTTCTATGAGATGCAGCATTTTATCCGCAAGTCCTTCCTGCCGAAGAGTTGCCCCTGCAAAATTCACCGAAACCGGGATCATCGGAATATCTCTTACTTCCCATTTATGAAGCGTTTTGCACACTTCCTCAAACACATAAAGATCAAGGTAATGGGAAAGTTTTGTTTCTTCCAGCATATTAAGATATCTTCCCGGATCTACTATTCCGAGATCTTTGTGATGATAGCGCACAACCGCTTCCGCTCCGCCGACCTCGCCTGTGAGCGTATCGATCTTCGGAACAAGACATACGATAAAATTCCCGTTTTCAATATCTTGTAAAAGATCTTCTTTTATGATCGGTTCGTGATGTCCTTTTTGCAAATTTTTGTAATATTTTCTTTTTTCCTCGCGCATCATCACTTCCGCGTTGTTGACAAGCTTGTCTACCTCGATATCGATCTTCTCCCACGCATAGCCGATAGAAACAAGTCCGAGACTGATATTGTCAAGCTTTGTATGCACCGCATGAACCTGTTTTGTAAAATCCTGATAAGACGTATTTTCTACAAGCACGAGATACTCATCTCCCGTCAGCCGATATGCTTCCCCACTGTGAAAATACTCCTCCAGAACTTCTCCGACACGAATTACGACTTCGTCTCCGTAATCTCTCCCGAACTCTTTATTAAAATTTTTCAGTCCGTTGATATCGACGGAAAGCGCGCCGATCGATTTTAATTTCTTCTCATCCACAGTATCAAAATAGTGAACAAGACTGTTTCTGTTCAAAAGACCGGTAAGATCGTCATGATAACTCAGATATTCCTGCTGCTTCTGCATCTTCTGCAGTGCGATTGCCTGCGGAATATACTGAACGATAGCGCGCATCAAGTCGATGGTGCAGCCTCCCCGTCTGACTCCGACAACCGCAAGAACAGCAGTCACATCTTCACTGATCGGAAGAAACACGCTATAATCCCGAGCCGTCGTATCGGTAATCTCTGTTTTCATCCATTTCGGCTGACGCTCTTCCGGGAGAAGTTTCATCCGATCACGCTGCCACTCGATATTCTCATCGCACCACTCGTAGATCGTCTCGATGTCTCCTCTGTCTTTTTCAATATAATAAGCATACTCCGCATCATAATAGCTGCGAACCGTACTTAATATTTCGTTTACGATCTCGCTAAGAGACCGGATTTTGTAACCTTCACTCATAATTCCCCGCCCGTTTCATTTTCTTTGATCTGTAAATCCATATATTTATTTAAACTGTTCTGTCTGACATTTTTCTGTGCATTTTAATGCAAATAATTTACTTGCATAAGCATTATTATTTTAGTATACAGCCATATAAAATGCAAGATAAAAAAAGAGCCAGTCACTCGTGATCTGACTCTTTTTATCTGTTTCTTTTCACAAACATGCTATCGATGTATCCTTTCGACAACCGTAAGCATCTGTCACACTTAATAGTGGATCAGGTCTTTCGCTCCCTGTGCAAGTTTCAGGCGGTTCATCGCCCGAGCAAGAGATGCCTGCGTGTGGTAATATTCCTGAATGCTTTGTTTCTGCCGCATCCGCTCTTGTGCATGTTCCCTTTGTTCTCTGGCATGACGCACGTCAATATCTTCCGGGCGTTCCGCCGTATCGACGAGCAGTGTCACACGGTTATTCACGATCTCCGCAAAACCTGTTCCGACTGCGATTTCCGTCACTTCACCTTCTGTTGATTCCATGCGCGCAATACCGACAACAACGGCGATCACCATATTTTCATGGTGCGCCAGTACGCCTTTTTCTCCGTCCGGCGCCGGAATCGTCAGTTTCTTACATCTTCCATTGAAAAATACTTTATCACTTGCTATGATTCTCAATCCAAATGTATCCATAATACACCTCTGCCTACTCCGCCGCCTTTGCTTTCTCGATCACATCGTCGATTGAACCTACATTGAAAAATGCCGACTCAGGATACTCGTCCATCTCTCCGTCGATGATCATCTTAAATCCTCGGATCGTCTCTTTCAGCGGCACATATTTTCCCGGAACTCCGGTAAACGTCTCAGCCACAAAGAACGGCTGCGACAAAAACTTCTGGATTTTTCTCGCACGCATAACGGTTGCTTTATCTTCATCCGACAACTCTTCCATACCGAGGATTGCGATAATATCCTGCAGTTCTTTATATTTCTGAAGAATCGCGATCACTTTGTTCGCCACTTCGTAATGCTCTTCCCCAACGATCTCCGCTTCCAAAATACGGGAACTTGACTCCAGAGGATCAACTGCCGGATAGATACCTTGCTCTACCACTTTTCTCGAGAGAACCGTCGTCGCATCCAAATGAGCAAACGTCGTTGCCGGAGCCGGGTCTGTCAAGTCGTCGGCAGGAACGTATACCGCCTGTACGGAAGTAACCGAACCGTTTTTCGTTGACGCGATCCTCTCCTGAAGTTCTCCCATTTCCGTAGCAAGCGTCGGCTGATATCCGACCGCCGACGGCATTCTTCCAAGAAGCGCAGACACTTCCGATCCCGCCTGTGTAAAACGGAAAATATTATCAATAAACAACAAAACATTTCTGTGTTCTTCATCGCGGAAATATTCTGCCATAGTAAGCCCTGTTTCCGCCACGCGCATACGCGCTCCCGGCGGCTCGTTCATCTGACCGAACACTAACGCCGTCTTTTCAAGAACTCCCGATTCTTTCATCTCTGTCCACAAGTCATTTCCTTCACGGGAACGCTCTCCTACTCCTGTGAATATGGAGTATCCGCCATGCTCTGTCGCTATGTTTCGGATCAGCTCCTGAATAAGCACCGTTTTTCCTACTCCGGCGCCGCCAAACAGTCCGATCTTTCCCCCTTTTGCATAAGGAGCAAGAAGATCGATTACTTTGATTCCCGTTTCCAGGATCTCAACAACCGGGCTTTGGTCTTCAAATGTCGGAGGATCTCTGTGAATCACCCACTGATCTGCATCTGTGATCTGTTCGCCGTCATCTACCGTCTCTCCAAGTACGTTAAACAATCTTCCCAGCGTCTTCTCTCCGACCGGAACTTTAATCCCCGCTCCTGTTGCAGTTACTTCCATGTCTTTGTGAAGCCCTTCGCTTGCAGCCAGCATCAGACAGCGAACTTCATTGTTTCCGAGATGCTGCGCCACTTCCATAACACATTTCTTTCCGTTATTTTCAACTTCCAAAGCGTCTTTGATAAAAGGAAGGTTCCCGTCTTGAAACACAACGTCTACAACAGGACCCATAACCTGTATGATTTTTCCTTTATTCATGATCTTTCTCACTTTCTTAGAACTATAGCGGCATTCTGCCGCCTGTTTGACATACTGATCTTCCCGAGGTATCAGCCCCGGCTTTTTTCTGCTGCATTTCTATTTTCGCTGTGCCCTTGCCCCGCTGCACACTTCTGTAATTTCCTGTGTGATCGCCGCCTGCCTTGCTCTGTTATATATGATCGACAAGTCATGGATCAGACTTTTCGCACTGTCTGTCGCAGATTTCATCGCCATCATGCGGGCGTTATGTTCGCTTGCATATGCTTCCACAAGCGCTCCGTAGACGATTCCGGTCACATAATTCGGAATGATACTATCCATTACCGCTTCTGCAGACGGATACAGCGCGATTGCTTCTCTGTGCACGTTCAACGGCATTTTCATTTCGTTAAACGAGCTTCTTTCAAGCGGAAGAAGCTTCATTACTTCTGCTTCTGCCTGAACAGAATTTTCCATCCTCGTATAAACAATATAGATCTCGTCCAATTCCCTCTCCCTGAACTGGTCGAGCAGAACCGCGGCAATATCCCTCGCCCTGTGCATCGTCGGATTTTGTACCGTATATTGAAAATTGGTATCGATCTGCACGTCCCGCTTTGCAAAGTAATGACGACCGAGTTCTCCTACGATAAACAATTTATGAATCCCCGGACGGGCCAGTATCTCTTCTTCTAATTTCACGATATTATGATTATACGCCCCTGCCAGTCCTTTATCCGCCGTAATAACGATCGAACCGATCTTGCGCTCTCCTTCCGGAACATTCTCGCGCGCCGAAAAATATCCATGATGCAAGTCCGGCAAATGTCTGAGTATTCTCGATATTTCGCCTTGCAGGCCATAAAAGTAAGGCTCTGTATCCGCAAGTTTTTTCTTCGCATGGGTCATTTTCGACGAAGAGATCATATACATCGCGTTCGTAATCTTCATCGTATCTTTTACACTGTTGATACGGCTTTGTATCTCTCTGATATTTGCCATATTATCACCTGCTCTTTTTAAATTCCTCTGCGATCAACACAATCTGATCGATCAATTCATCAGACAACACTTTTTTCTCTTCGATCTCTTCGCCGATATTTGGGTATTTCGTATCAAACCACGTCATGAGATCAAGACGGAACTGACGTATTTCTTTTTTATCGATGCCGAGGAATATTTTGTGTGTCGCGGCACAAAGAGTAATTACTTTTTCATGCAGTGACATCGGATGATATAACGGCTGTTTCAAAAGTTCCATCAGTCCGCTTCCATATTCCAGCTGTTCCTTCGTCGCAGGATCCAGGTCCGAGCTAAACTGTGTAAACACTTCCATCTCTCTATACTGCGCGAGATCGATACGGATACTTCCCGACGCTTTTTTCATCGCCTTCGTCTGTGCCGCCCCGCCTACACGCGATACGGAAAGACCGACATTTACCGCCGGACGCATGCCCGCCGCAAACAATCCGCTCTCCAAAAAGATCTGTCCGTCTGTGATCGAGATCACGTTCGTAGGAATATATGCAGATACGTCTCCTGCCTGTGTCTCGATGATCGGCAGCGCAGTGATCGAACCGCCGCCGTTTTCATCACTTAATCTGCTTGAGCGTTCCAGCAGTCTTGAGTGAAGATAAAATACATCTCCCGGGTAAGCCTCTCGTCCCGGAGAACGTCCGAGCAAAAGGGAAAGCGCCCTGTATGCAACCGCATGTTTTGACAGGTCGTCATACACGATCAATACGTCTTTTCCTTTATACATGAAATACTCTGCAAGTGCGGTTGCGGAATATGGAACGATATACTGCATCGGTGCACACTCACTTGCTGTCGAACAAAATACGGTCGTGTAATCCAGTGCATCGTGTTTCTTTAATGTATTTACAAGCTGTGCTACCGTTGATGCTTTCTGACCGATCGCTACATAAATACAGATACAGTCTTTTCCTTTCTGGTTCAGGATCGCATCCATTGCAATCGAAGTCTTACCGGTCTGTCTGTCACCGATGATAAGTTCACGCTGTCCACGTCCGATCGGGAACATGGAGTCAATCGATAAGATTCCTGTTTCCAGCGGTACGCTTACCGATTTACGGTCTACGATTCCCGGCGCTTCCTGCTCGATCGGGCGGTACTCGGTTGCCTCGATCTCACCTTTTCCATCTATCGGCGCTCCCAGCGGATCTACAATACGTCCAATGTATGCTTCTCCTACCGGAATACCTGCCTTTTTACCGGTACGGACAACTTTTGTTCCCTGTTTTACTTCAGCATCATCACCGAACAGGATACAGCTGATTTCATTCTGTTTGATGTCCTGCACCATTCCTTTTAATCCATTTTCCAGAGTTACGATCTCGCCATACATTGCATGGTCAATTCCATAAATGGAGGCGATACCGTCGCCGACAGAGATGACTGTGCCGACTTCCTGGTCTTTGCATATTTCATCATAATTCTCAATCTCTTCTTTCAGGATCGAGATAATCTCATCTGAGCTTATTGTACTCACTATTTTCACCTCCGCATTAATGTCTGCTCTAAGCGGTTCAGACGTCCTGCCATGCTGTAATCATATTCCTTTCCATCAACAAGGAGTATGAAGCCGCCAAGCAGTTCCGGATCTTCTTTCATTTCCCAGCTCACGCCATCTGCCGCAAATGTTTTACATATAAATGTTTCCATCTTTTTCTTCTGTTCTTCGGACGGAAGCGTTACATATCGTAATTTTGCTGTCGCGATCTTTGCTCTTTTTTTCTCCAGCTCTTCGTATGCGCCGAAGATCTCCATGACGATATCTACTTTTCCGTTATCTACGACAACCTTCAGAAAATTCTTCATTTCTTCCGGAAATATCCGGTCGATGATATCATGTTTATTTTCTCTAGTAATAACCGGATGTTCCAGGATTTCCTTCAACTCTTTTGTCTGCTCCAGAATTTCTTCTGTCTCTTCAACTGCTGCCCCGGAAATCCCAAGTTCTGAAAGTACATGTGCATAACGGATTGCCGGCATGGAGTAGAATCCGGCATTTTCTTTTTTATTTGTCGTCATGGGCGTCACCTGCTTCTTTCAGAAATTGGTCATATGCCGCCTGATCTGCATCCGCCCCATATTGCTGTTTTACCATTTTTTTTGCAGCACTTACTGCAAGAGCGGCAACTTCTGACTGCATGTCTCTCAGTGTCTTTTCTTTCTCCAGATCAATCGTCTCTCTGGCATCCTTCATGAGTTTGCCTGCTGCCTGATCTGCCTCATCCAGAATACGGTCGTATTCTGCTTTTGCATCTTTCTTTGCCTGACCGATGATCCGGGTTGATTCTTCTTTTGCCCCGCCAAGAGCTGACTCATACTGACTTTTCAATGCGTAAGCTTCTTTCTTTGTATCTTCTGCATGCTGAAGTCCGTCTGCGATCATCGTTCTTCTCTGTTCCATAATGTTCATCAGTGGGCGAAATAAAAACTTACGCAGGATGAGGTAGAGAACCACGAGGTTGATCATGGTAAGAACCAGATTAAAATCTAATCTCAGCACTTCTTATTACCTGCCTTTCTTTCGTTCTTTTACACGCCTTATTTCAAGAAGAAGATAATCAGAAGTCCAATGATGAAACCATAAATAGCGGTTGCCTCTGCAAGTGCACAACCAAGAATCAGGTTCTTGCTGATCTTGCTTTCTGCTTCCGGCTGTCTTGCGATCGCGTCTACTGCTTTACCTGTTGCAAGGCTGATTCCAAGTCCTGCTCCTAAACCTGTTAAAACTGCTACTGCTGCTCCAATTGCAATAATTGTTCCTGTCATAATCTTAAATCTCCTTTTCTTTATTCCATTTCTTCATTCATAAATAATCCTGTTAAAAATACAAACACATATGCCTGTAATAATCCGTCAAAGATATCAAAGTAAAAACTAAGCGGTATCGGAACAAAAAGTGGTACTACCTGTTCAACTAATTCCATAACTACAAATCCGCCAAGCATATTACCAAACAGTCGCATACATAATGACAGTGGACGGATAAATATTTCCAGTATCATGATCGGTGCTACAAGCGGTACCGGTTTGGCGAAATGTCCACACCAGTGCTTTACACCGTTTTTATGGATTCCACTGTATTCAATCAGCAGCATACTCATAATTGCAAGTCCCGCTGTGATGTTCAAATCTTTTGTCGGTGGTTTAAATCCAAAAAGTCCGATCAGATTCGCACATGCAAGATACAATGCAACTGTCATTAACCAGGGTATGTAACGTTTGTTTTCTTCCCCTATGATGTCTTTGAAAAAGTTCTCGCCCCACTCGATCACAGATTCTAAAGCAAGCTGAACTTTTCCCGGATTCTCCACTTTGAGGTTTCGCACAAAAAGAATCGAAAGTAATGCCAGTACCATCATGATGATCCATGTTACGACAACGCCTTCGTCTACTGCGATCCCACCAAAGACCGGAATTGTAAATACTGTTTTGCAGTTCAATTCCTCTATGAGAGCCTTTGTTAAATCTTCCGTATGATCCCCTTCCTTCCTGAATTTTTTGATTATATTAGTTCTATTTTTCCCATTTGTCAATAAAAGCAGCCTCAATAAGAGACTGCTTTTAAATTCGATTTTTTTATTTATTTTTTTAGTGAACATTCGTCATTTTTCATGATTTTTTTATGATTCTGACAGAAAAATGTTAAGATTTTATTACAATTTAATTTTTGATAGGAATATCGTACAACTTTTTATCATTTATTCCAATTATTTTCGTTAATATGTCTATAAACTTTCCGTTTTGCAGATTTTGAAACTGAAAAGGGAAATCATCTGGAGGGATCATGGCATTGGAAAAAAAACCAGCCCTTTTCAGTTTCTCTGCTATCCAAAACAACGAAGAATACCTCTTAAATACATCCTTATCTCATATCTTTTAAGAATGCTCTATAAGCCTTGTAAGACTCATAAATATCAGCTTTGCTTGTCAGTTCCCAAGGTGCATGCATAGACATTACTGCCACACCGCTGTCAAGCACACGCATACCATAGTTTGCCATAATATATGCGATGGTTCCACCGCCGCCAAGATCGATACGTCCCATCTCTGCAGTCTGGAATCCGACTCCGTTTTCATCAAACACATGACGAACCTGTGCCAGATATTCTGCACCTGCGTCACTGGCATTGTTCTTTCCGCGGCTTCCGGTATACTTGTTCAATACAATTCCCTTTCCGAAATAAGCAGAATTTTTCTTTTCAAATGCATCTGCATACAATGGATCAAATGCTGCACTTACGTCAGATGACAGCATTGCAGAGTTACCAAGTGCACGTCTTACATGAGGTGCATTTCCTCCTGTCAGGGCAACCACCTCGGCAACTGTATCTTCAAAGAATCTGGAATGCATACCGGTAGCCCCCACACTTCCGATTTCTTCCTTATCTACTAAAATACAGCAGGTTGTCTTCTCCGGCTCCTCCGTCTCAAACATTGCAAAAAGAGACGGGAATGCGCAGACTCTGTCGTCCTGTCCGTATCCTAAGATCATGCTACGGTCCAGACCGCACTCTCTGGATTCTCCTGCCGGTACGACTTCCAGTTCGGCAGAGAGGAAATCCTCTTCATCCACACCGTATTCTTTTTTCAGATAATCAAGCACCATATTCTTAACGGACGCTTTGGCTTCTTTCTCTTCCCTGCTGTCCCCAAGTACCGGTTTAGAACCGATCAGCAGATCAAGACCTTCGCCTTCGATTACAACAGATGCTTTTTTCTCTAACTGTTCCTGTGAAATATGAATCAACAGATCAGAAATAACGAATACAGGATCTTCTTTCTTTTCCCCAATTGAAACTTCCTGTACTGTTCCGTCTTTCTTTGCAAATACACCATGCAGAGCCAGCGGAATTGTTACCCACTGGTATTTTTTGATACCGCCATAATAATGCGTATCCAGATATGCTAACTGAGAATCCTCATATAATGGATTCTGTTTTACATCCAGACGCGGAGAATCCACATGTGCACCCAGAATGTTCATTCCCTTTTCCATCGGTTCTTTACCGATCTGGAATAAGACAATTGTTTTCCCCATACATTCTGCATACACTTTGTCTCCGGCTTTTAAAGATGTGCCATTTTCGATAAATGTTTTCAGGTTCTGATAGCCCTGTTCTTCTGCCAGTCTGCGAGTAAGTTTTACACATTCTCTCTCTGTCTTGGCAACGTCCAGACATTCTCTGTAACGGGCATTCACCGCTTCTAATTCTTTCAGTTCTGCCTCCGAATATCCTTCCCACATGTTTTTACGCTCCATGTTCGTTTGTCCTCCTTGAAGTATCAATCTTATAAGACTATTCTACTGTTTCGGGAGGATAAATACCAACGTCAAAAACTTATCTCATAATAAGGTAAGGTTATTTTAATTCTTCTCTCAATTTTTTCATAAATTCAAATGCTGTCTTTTTATTACAGTCCGCTTTATAATACATCTTTAACACACATTCTTTTTCATAATCTTTTAAATCCCTGATCTCACCGTCATTCCGATAAAAATAATCTCTGTCTACAAAAGCAAAGCCATCATTAAATTCGACTTTCAGTTTCATCGTCTCCACATTACCAGTCTCTATGATCGGACAGGATCCCTTCAGATATTCTTCTGCTTCTTCCTGTAAGCTGACGCCGTACTGGTTTGCGCAATAGCAAAGATGATTTTTTAATTCATTCAGAGAAATCTCGCCATAAGGAATGGTCGTCTGCTTCCCAACGTATATACCTACCGACTGACGGCACAATTCTTTTTTCTCGATTGCCGGAATCCGCCTGAGCACTTCTGTCGGATATCCAACAAATACATCCAGATCCCTGCTCTCCAGCATCAAGGCTCCCATCGCGCAATCTACTTTCGTAAAAACAATCGGAAGATTTGGAAAATAAGTCTCATAGACATTCTCTACCATCATCCACATACGCTTATTAATTGCACTGTCCATTCCAACCAGAAGCATTCCTTTATTTTTAATATGCTCCACTTCCCGGAGCATCTGCTGTTCCAGAGACAGAATCTCTTTTGCGCGCTTGTACACAACTTCCCCAATCTCGGTCAGTATGATTTCTCCGTTTCCACGGTTTAAAAGCTTTCCCCCGATGCTCTTCTCCAGTGATGAAATATTCTGACTAATCGCTGTCTGCGATACATAATTAATCGTTCCCGCTTTTGTAAAGCTTTTATTTTCTACTACATCTATGAAATATTTATATTTCCATGTACTGCTCATTTTTTATCCCTCTCTTATATCAAATTTCAGATTATTATAATATTTATTCTTTAACCAGACCGGACAGCCGTTTGTCCAACATAAAAAGTATTAACCCCGCTGCCACTGCCGTCACGGTAATCCCCACACAGACCTTTGTGAAAGGCAGTCCGCTTTCAAACAAACGTCCGTAAACTTTTCCATAGCATAATGATGCAAGGAAAATTGCCAGTCCCCACACCGCCATCATTGTTGACAGATACCTGCTCGGTGCATATTTACTGATAAATGCATGTCCGAGCGGCGCAAAAAACATTTCCCCCAGTGTCAGCGTAAATGTGAAAAATATCAGCCATACAGCAGATGGTTTTCCATTTCCCCGGACAATATCGAGAACTGCATAATACAGATATGCCAGCCCAAGAAGGAACAATGCGATCCCTGTCTTCCGGAACAGGCTCATATCCCCTTCCGGCCTTCTGGAAAGCCTGAGCCATACTCCTGCCATTACAGGTCCTAATATGACACAGAACAGCGAATTACTGGAATCAAACCAGCTCACCGGTATCTCATATCCTGCTATCGTCCAGTCCATATATTTTGTCCAGTAATAGTATGCCGGCAGATATGCGAGATCCCACAGCATCCAGAAAATAACAGAAAATCCGGACACAAGAAAGATTGCGCCAATCCGTTTCTTTTCGATTGCCGTAACCGGAAGTTTTTCCTTTTCCCAGTTCTTTTCTTCTGCTGTTTTCTCTGTCTTGAACGGTCGTTTCCCAACCTCACCGATCTTTCTCCATCCACTGATAAACCAGATTGTTCCAAGGAACATGGCACATGCTGCCACACGGAAACATGCTGAAAACCCAAAGACGCCGTTCACTGCAAATACATCTTTATATAAGATTCCAAGAGAAAATGTTCCCAGAAAACCGCCTACATTCATTAATGTATAGCGGATTGAATATGCCGCATCCATCCGGTCTTTGTCAACCACGATCCGCCCCAGCATCGCACTGACTTGAAACAGGCTCCGCCCGGCACACACGAAAAAGATCATGACATATACAAGCGTCACAGATCTTGCCATAGAGCCGCACCAGTATCCGATTCCGACCAGCACCATACCAATTGGTGTCGCATATCTCGCACCCAGCCAGCGGTCTGTTATCGCTCCGCCGACCAGAGGCCCGAAAAATGCAAAAGCAATAAACAATGATTGTAATGCCGCCCCCTGCGCCGCAGTCAGTCCCAGTCCACCCTGCGCTACAGATGCAGTTGTAAAAATCAGGATCAGAGATTTGCCCATATAATAAGAAATACATTCAAATATCTCTGTACAGCCCGTCTGCCAGAAGCCTCTGCTGAAGCTTCTCTGTCCATGTTTTTTTCCGTGCTTCATCTTTTATCTCCTTTCAACTGAAAGGCTGAATGGTTCTAAAGCTCACCTCTGCGACACGTCTCCAGAAGTTCTTCCAAAGTGCTCTGATAATTCGCTTTAACATCTTTCGTAAGATCCAGTCCCTCTCCATGTTCCAGACAATCTGTTACAAGCCATGTCTTTATCCCCAATTGTCCTGCTGCCAGATCTTCTTTTACATCATTACCAACCATCAGACATTCTTTCGGATTTAAATGATTATCCCTTAATACTTCTTCAAAATACTTCACATTCGGCTTGCAGTAATGACTGTTCTCATAAGTTGTGACAGCTTCAAAATCCGACGCATCCAGCCCTGCCCATTTGATACGGTTCATAGTCGCACATTCCGGAAATACCGGATTCGTTGCCAGATAGATCTTTTTCCCCTGTTCTTTTAATGTATGGATGATCTCTGCTGCCATTCCGGTCGGATCTGTCGAAACAACTGCCTGATTAAATTCATTCTGGTAAAAATCGGTTACATCCGGCTCTACTACTGTTCTCTCCCATCCGGTTACTGCATCAAATGCTTCCCAGAATGCATCTTCATTTGTCTGGTGTCCGTCATTTGCCACCATTGCATAGAACCCTTTCCACACTGCAGAGATCAGGTCATTTGTACTTATGTCATATTTCTTCATCTTTTCTGCAAGAAGCGGCAGATAAAAAGTAACAAACTTCTCCTGATTCATCGGTAATAAAGTTCCATCCAGATCAAATAATATATTTTGCATGTAATTCTCCAGTTCTTTTCTATGTTCAAATTATGGTTTTCATTCTGTCTTATATTGTTATCTCTTCAATTCTTCTACCCGACAGTTCACATCCGCATACAGCCGTTCCACATCTTCCGGAACATAAAATTCTCCTTTTTCATAGAGAATCTTTCCGGCGATCATCGTCATCACTACATTCTGCTTACTTCCACTGTATACAATATTCTTTGTAAGATTATTGAGCGGCTGCATATTCGGCTGATGCAGGTCGATCATAATAAGATCTGCCTGTTTACCCGGCGCCAGGCTGTCACAGTCCGCAAGCCCTATCGCCCGTGCGCCCTGCACGGCTGCCATATATAACACTTCCTTTGCATCAACAACTGCCGCATCTTTCTCTTTAAGCTTTGCAAGCCCTGTCACAAGAAACATCTCCCGGAACATGTCCAGACAATTGTTGCTTGCCGGTCCGTCCGTTCCGATCGCAACCGGGATTCCCATTTGAAGCATCTTCGTAAGTGGAGGTATCCCGCTTGCCAGCTTCATATTAGATGCTGGATTTGTCACAACGTATAATCCGCGTTCTTTAAAAATCTCCAGATCTTCTTCTGTCATGTGGATACAGTGAAAGCCACCGCCGCCATGTGCGAACATTCCAAGACTGTCCAGATACGCTGTCGGTGTCATTCCAGTTCTGTCAATACATTGTTCCGTTTCGGAACAACTTTCCGAATTATGCATATAAACAGGTGCTTTTAAATCCTTTGCAAGCGCTGCTATGTCCTCCAAAACCGGCTTTGATGTCGTATATTCTGCATGGAATCCAAGCTGATACGAGATCAGCGGATCAAACTGATTGTATGTTTTGTACCATTTTTCCATCTCGGGCACGGACTGTACGAAATCATTTACTGCACCACAGATAACCGTGCGGAATCCAAGATCCTTTGATGCCTGTGCCATCGTATCCGGTGTCAGATACATATCAAAATTCGCCGTAATCCCACTTGTCAGATATTCTAAAACTGCCAGTTTTGAAAACAAATATACATCTTCCGGTGTAAGCTTTGCCTCCATTGGGAATACCTGTTTGTTCAGCCAGTCCAGAAGCGGCAGATCATCCGCGTACGAACGCAAGAATGTCATACCCGAATGTGTATGTGCATTCTTAAATCCCGGAAGGATCAGATTGCCTTGGGCATCAATCTCTCGATCCCATTTATCATCAGCACCTGATGCAGACTGTTCTTTTCCGGTACTGCCACAGCCGGATGGTGCAATTTCCGAAGATTCGACATAAGCAATCTTATCTTCTATAATCTGGATTTCCCCTTCCACAATCTGAAAATGTCCTGCCTTTTCTTCTGTCATTGGTAAAATCCTGGCATTATATATTCTTATTTTCATAGATTCTCCTGTATTTTCTTACTTTTCTTCTTTTTCCTGAGCTTCTGCCTCCTTCTGCTCCAGAAAATCTGAAATCCGGATAATCGATTCGGATACAAGACTTCTGAATAATGGTGCCACACGGTCTGCTGTCTCCTGAACTTCCGTATGACTGAGCGGTTCATCTGTCATGCCACATGCCATATTAGAGATACAGGAAATTCCGCAGATCTTCATACCCATATGGTTTGCTGCAATCGCTTCACATGCCGTACTCATTCCGATTGCATCTGCACCTAACAGCCGGTACATCCGGATCTCAGCCGGTGATTCATACTGTGGTCCGGTAAGCTGCAGATAAGTACCTTCGCGCAGAGTAAGCTGAAGATCACTTGCTGTATAGCGAATCAATTTGCATAGATCTTCATCATAGATTTCTGACATATCCGGAAATCTCGCTCCCAGTTCATCTATATTCGTTCCAATTAATGGTGACGGAACAAAACTTGCGATTTGATCCTGGATCAGCATAAAATCTCCCGGCTCATAATCGTAGTTTACACCGCCGGAAGCATTCGTAAGAAACAGCACTTCTGCCCCCATCAGACGCATCAGGCGGATTGGGAGTACTACATCTGTCATAGAATAGCCTTCATAGTAGTGAACCCGTCCCTGCATCGCTACGATCGGTACATTCCCTACATATCCAAATACAAACTGACCTTTGTGTCCCTGAACTGTAGATACCGGGAAACCATCAATATCATGGTAAGAAATAATTTTCTCCACCTTCATCTTCTTCACATAGTCGCCGAGTCCTGAACCAAGTACCAGCGCTACTTTTGGTTTGAACGGAAGTTCCCCCTTTACTGATTCATAACAATCTGTCAATTTCTCATAAGCTGAATTCATAATTAAGTCCCCTTCCTTATTTACATTTACCGCAGTTTTGCAAGTTCCAGAATCCTCTGGTTGCTACTGCCGCGAAATTTCAGCGTAATATCTTTTAATTCTTCTACAAATTCACCATCTACAAGCACATCGATATAAGACAGCATCTCATCTGTCACCTCTGTATACACTCTGCCTCCCTCTGCAAGATCCACATCAAAGAGATAGCCGCTGTAGCACCAGATATCTTTCTTCGGATACGTCTCCTTGATCTCTCTTAGAAGATTCACAAGCACGACCTGATTCTCCGGCTCAAAAGGCTCTCCACCCAGCAGGGAAAATCCCTGAATATATACCGGCTCCAGAAGTTTTAAAATCCGGTCTTTTACTTCATCGGTAAAAGGCTCTCCATAATTAAAATTCCAGGTTTCTTCATTAAAGCATCCCTTGCAGTGATGCCGGCAACCGGACACGAACAGGCTGACACGCACACCCGGTCCGTCTGCAATATCATATTCTTTTATCGTTCCATAGTTCATAGTTATACCTCACATTATTTCTATATAACATTGTAGTGTTTTTTTGCAATAGTGTAAAGTTGGTAAAACAAAGTTTTCATTTTGAAAGCGTGCTTTGAATAAAAGCTTTTGATAAACGGAGGCTGACTGATGCAGCCTCCGATTGTTGTAAGAGTAGCATATTTCTATCTGAAATGAAATCTCATTTTCTCTGATATATTTTCTCTACACTTCATCATAAGTGTCTAAGAAATTATGTTTCACACCGTCTTTCTTATATGCCACGATTGTATTTAAATTGACATTTTCAACGCTTTTGAAAATATTGCTCTCCACATAAGGATTAACCTGTTTTAAGTTTTTAATAAGTTCTTTTATTTCCACACGCTTTGATCTGTTTTCTTCATTGTTACAGGTTGTGCAAGTGTCTGTAAACTTGCACGCACACTGTATGAAATGTAAGTCGTTATAGTCTCTCCATGACTTAATGTCATCTTCACGAATTAAATATAACGGTCTGATTAATTCCATGCCTTCGAAATTTGTACTGTGAAGTTTTGGCATCATTGTCTGAACCTGAGCACCGTACAACATACCCATTAATATTGTCTCAATAACATCATCATAATGGTGACCTAATGCGATTTTGTTGCAACCTAATTCCTGTGCGAAACTATATAAATGGCCTCTTCTCATTCTTGCACATAAATAACATGGTGACTTTTCCACATTAAATACTGACTCAAAAATATCTGACTCATATATATCAATTGGGATGTTTAGTTTCTTTGCATTGTCTTCAATGACTTTTCTATTTTCAGGACTATAACCTGGATCCATAACTAAAAACTTCACATCAAAATCAAATTTGTTATGTCTCTTTAATTCCTGAAAAAGTTTTGCCATAAGCATTGAATCTTTACCACCTGAAATACAGACAGCAATTTTGTCTCCCGGTTTTACCAGTTCGTAAGTGTTTATTGCCTTGGCAAACTTAGACCAGATAGTTTTCTTATATTTTTTTCTAATACTCTGCTCTACATCCTTTGCTTTGTTTTCTGCAATTTCTTCGTTCATTGTGTCCATAAGCCACGCAATGTAACCACCTTCAAGATTCACTGCATCATAGCCCTTTTCACAAAGATTCTCTGCTATTTCTAAACTGTTTTTTCCTCTTGCACAACATATAATTAATTTTTTTGAAAAATCTATATTCTCATTATTCTCTATGTTATCAGGGGAAACATGTATTGAACCAGGTATGGCACCATAAGAAATATCCAATTCACTTCTAATGTCTATAACCTGATATGAATCTTTATCCAATGCTTTCATTTCTTTTGCTGAAATGTTCATAATTTTCCTCCAAATATTATATAAGTATCATTTGATTACTAATAATCTTTTATAATTATCTTTATAACTACTTTTTTTGTAATTTTTTTCTACTTTGTCCAAAATATTTTTCTGTAGAAAACATGTGCTAAATAACCTACATCAAAATTATACCGATAAATCTTTGACAACTTCACCTGCAATAATCAAGCCAACTACTGATGGTACAAATGCCACACTACCCGGAATTGCTCGTCTTTCAGTGCATTTGTGTTTTGCTTCCGGTGGGCAGATGCAGTTTGCTCTACAACTAATTGCCATGTCTTCAACAGGTGTCATTGCAGGCTCTTCTGAATATACAACCTTTAATTTTTTTACACCACGTTTCTTTAACTCTCTTCTCATTACCTTGGCTAAAGGACATACCTTTGTCTTGTATATATCAGCCACCTTAAATGCACTAGCATCAAGTTTATTTCCTGCACCCATGCTACTGATGATTTTTACATTTTTCTCCTGGGCTTTCATAACTAATGAAATCTTTGCCGTAACAGTATCTACAGCATCTACAATGTAGTCATATTCATCAAAAGGGAACTCATCAGCATTTTCAGGTAAAAAGAAACACTTATAAGTGTTTACCTTTGCATCAGGATTAATTTCTAATATACGTTCCTTGCAAACATCTACCTTATATTTTCCTACAGTTTTTCTTGTAGCTATAATCTGTCTGTTTAAATTAGTTAAACAAACCTTATCGTCATCTATTAAGTCAAATGTTCCTACGCCACTTCTAACTAAAGCTTCTACAACGTAGCCGCCTACTCCACCTACTCCAAAAATAGCAACTCTTGAGTTTTTTAACTTCTCCATTGCTTCTTTTCCCAGTAATAATTCTGTTCTTGAAAATTGTGTTAGCATTATTTTCTCCTTACATATAAACAGCGGATGCACTGCACCCGCATTGTTATAATTCCTAGTAATAATATAGGTAAATATTATAAATGTGGTAATTATCTTTGTCAAACATTTTATTTTAAATGAGTTCCTTCGT
>OLQA01001492.1_pt1 | contig 20240 bp, 11 predicted proteins | sample 1673151 | NCBI WGS metagenome assembly OLQA01 (sample SAMEA3136760, study PRJEB25190) | human gut metagenome | biome: human gut; feature: human-associated habitat; material: faeces | place: Austria | collected 2013 | reverse complement strand
GCCGTTGAAGCCGTACCAGCCGAACCAGAGGATGAACACGCCCAGGGCCCCGATGGGCAGGTTGTGGGCGGGGATGGCGTTGGAAACTTTCTTGCCGTTCTTTTTCGTGTACTTGCCGATCCGGGGACCCAGGAAGATGGCACCCAGCAGGGCGCAGACACCGCCGGCCATGTGGATCACGCAGGAACCGGCAAAATCAATAAAGCCCAGGTTGGCCAGCCACCCGCCGTCGCCCCAGGCCCAGCCAGCCTCGATGGGGTAGATGCAGAGGCTGATGATGCCGGAGTAGATGCAGTAGGCGGAGAACTTGGTCCGCTCCGCCATGGCACCGGAGACGATGGTGGCGCAGGTGGCGCAGAAGACCAGCTGGAAAACAAAGCTGCTCCAATCAAAGCCGTCGAACCCGGCCCCGAACATCCCCAGGGTGGGGGTGCCGATGAAGCCGCCGGCGACGTGGGGATTCACTAGCAGGCCATAGCCCAGGAAGATAAAGACCACGGCACCGATGCAGAAGTCCATCAGATTCTTCATGATGATGTTGCCGGCGTTTTTGGCCCGCGTGAAGCCACACTCCACCATGGCAAAGCCACACTGCATGAAGAACACGAGGATGGCACCGATCAAAAACCAAATACTAAAAGATACACTGTCCATACGATTTGCTCCTTTCTCTTGTGGGGGGGTCTCTCGGAACTAGGGGAAGGGATGAACTTACAGGATATTGGTGCAGCCCATGAGGTAGGTGTCCGCCTGGGCGGCGGCCTGCTTGCCGCTGGCGATGGCCAGGACCACCAGGCTGGCTCCCAGGACCATGTCACCGGCGGAGAAGACCTTTTCCGGGCGGGGCATGGCGTCCCGGACCTGGAGGGAGGCATCCTCGCAGCCGGAGAAGCCGGAGGCGACAATGACGAGGTCGACCGGCAGCGTTTTTTCACCCTGCGGGGTATTGAGAACGGCCTGGCGAAGCTTGCCGTCCTTGCCGCAGGCCAGGGCGTGGAGGGTCGTCTCGAAGCGGCGGATGTCCCTGCCAAACCTGGCCTGACTTTCGACATGGGCATCGTCCAGTTCGGGCGGATAGTAGGCGGCGGGCTTGCGGATGAGCTGGGTCAGGCTCTTGCAGCCCTGGCGCAGGGCGGTGGCGACGCAGTCAGAGGCCGTGTCCCCGGCCCCGATGATGGCCACCCGTTTGTCCTTGGCGGAGAGGGGGGAGGGCGTGCCGGCGTCTAAATGGCGCTGGGTCTGGATGAGGTAGTCCAGGCCGTAACACAGGCCGCCGCCGGCGTCTCCCTCGTAGGGGACGGGGCGGGGCTTACGGGCCCCGCAGGCGAAGAGGACGGCGTCATAGGTCTGGTCCAGTTCCTTGGGGCTGATGTCCCGGCCCACGGTGGTGCCGCACTGGAAGGTGATGCCTTCGGCCTCCAGCAGGGCAACGCGGCGCTTGACCAGGGCTTTGTCCAGCTTCATGGCGGGGATGCCGTAGGTCAGCAGACCGCCGGGGGCGTCGTCCTGCTCCAATACGGTGACGGTGTGGCCCCGGTGGTTGAGATAGTAGGCTGCGGCCAGCCCGGCGGGGCCGGAGCCGACCACGGCAACGGTCAGGCCAGACCGACGCTGGGGCGGCTGTGGGGTCATCCAGCCCTGCTGGAAGGCGTAGTCGATGATGGCCCCTTCGTTGTCCCGGATGGTCACGGACTGACCGGTGAGGCCGCAGGCACAGGCACCCTCGCAGGGGGCGGGGCAGACCCGGCTGGTGAACTCCGGGAAGCAGTTGGTTTTTAGGAGGCGGGCCAGGGCGTAGTCCCAGTTATCCCGCCAGAGCAGGTCGTTCCACTCCGGGATGAGATTGTGCAGAGGACAGCCCAGCAGGCGCTCTTTGAAGGCCAGCCCCGCCTGACAGAAGGGAACGCCGCAGTCCATGCACCGCCCGCCCTGTTCCCGGCGGAGAGGCAGAGGGAGCGCTTCGTGGAAGGGGGTGAAATCCCCCAGGCGGACCAGCGGGGGCCGGGTGGGGCAGTCCATGCGTGCATAGTCCAGAAATCCGGTGGTTTTTCCCATGGTCACTCAGCTCCTTTCTGAAAGGCTTCCAGTTCGGCCTGCTCCCGGCTGAGGCCTTTGGCCTCGTAGGCGGCGATGCGCTCCTTCATGGCGCTGTAATCCCGCGAAATGATTTTTTTGAAGTCGCCCAGGCAGGCGTCGAAGTGTTGCAGAATGCGGGCGGCCTTGGGGGAGCTGGTGGCGGCCAGATGCTCTGCCAGCAGGGCCTTGAGGGCGGCGATGTCGTGCTTTTCTGTGAGCGGCTCCATGGAGACCATCTCTTTGTTGACCCGGCGGTAGAGGTCGTGGTCCACATCCAGGGCGTAGACCACGCCGCCGCTCATGCCGGCGGCGAAGTTCCGGCCGATGGGGCCTAAGATGACCACTTGACCGCCGGTCATGTACTCACAGCCGTGGTCCCCCACGCCCTCGACCACGGCCACCGCGCCGGAGTTGCGGACGCAGAAGCGTTCCCCGGCGGTGCCGCAGAGGTAGGCCTTGCCGCCGGTGGCCCCATAGAGGGCCACGTTGCCGGTGATGACGTTGTCTTCCGGGGCAAACGAACTTTTGAGGTCGGGATAGAGGATGAGCTTACCGCCGGAGAGCCCCTTGCCGAAGTAGTCGTTGCTGTCACCCTCCAGCTCCAGGGTCAGGCCGCTGGGCGCAAAGGCTCCGAAGGACTGCCCGGCCCCGCCGCGGCAGCGGACCCGATAGGTATCCTCTGCCAGCGTGTCGCCGAAACGACGGGTGATCTCGGCCCCCAGGAGGGTGCCGAAGGCGCGGCTGGTGCTGGAAACGGAGAGGACAGGGAGCTTCTTGCCCGCCAGCAGGCCCAGCAGGATCGTCTCGTCCAGCGTGTGCTCCAGCTGGAAGTCGTAGACGTCCTGCGCACGGAAGCCGCCGGTACGCTGGGGCGGGGTGAGCATGGCGGAGATGTCCAGCTTGGAGCCGGGGCTGTCGCTTTGCTGGGGGCGGGGACAGAGCAGGTCGGTCCGCCCCACCAGCTCCTCCACGGAGCGCAGGCCCAGGCTGGCCAGAATTTCCCGGAGCTGGCGGGCCAGGAAGGTCATAAAGTTCACGACGTATTCCGGCTTGCCCTGGAAATGCTTCCGCATGGCCGGGTTCTGGGTGGCGATGCCCATGGTGCAGGTGTCGAGGTTGCAGGCCCGGAGCATGATGCAGCCCAGGGCGACCAGGGGGGCGGTGGCGAAGCCAAATTCCTCCGCGCCCAGGGCGCAGGCGATGGCGACGTCGCGGCCGCTCATCAGCTTGCCGTCGGCCTCCAGCTTCACGCGGGAGCGCAGGCCGTTTTGGATCAGGGTCTGGTGGGCCTCGGCCAGGCCGATCTCCCAGGGCAGGCCGGCGTTGTAGATGGAGTTCTTCGGGGCGGCCCCGGTGCCGCCGTCGTGCCCGGCGATGAGAATGGTCTGGGCCCCGGCCTTGGCGACCCCGGCGGCGATGGTGCCGACGCCGGCCTCACTGACGAGCTTCACACTGATGTCCGCATATTTGTTGGCGTTTTTCAGGTCGTAGATCAGCTCGGACAGGTCCTCGATGGAGTAGATGTCGTGGTGGGGCGGCGGAGAGATGAGGGGGACGCCGGGGGTGGAGCAGCGGGTCTTGGCGATCCAGGGCCAGGCCTTTCGGCCGGGCAGGTGGCCGCCCTCGCCGGGCTTGGCCCCCTGGGCCATTTTGATCTGGATCTCTTTCGCACTGACCAGATAGCGGCTGGTGACGCCGAAGCGGCCGGAGGCCACCTGCTTGATGACGGAGTTGCGGTCGGTGCCCAGGCGGGCGGGGTCCTCGCCGCCCTCGCCGGAGTTGGACTTGCCCCCGATGGCGTTCATGGCCTGGGCCAGACATTCGTGGGCTTCCAGAGAGATGGAGCCGTAGGACATGGCTCCGGTCTTGAAGCGGCGCAGGATCGACTCGACGGGCTCCACCTCTTCCAGGGGGATGGGGGTGCAGTCGGTGCGGAAGTCCATCAGGTCCCGGAGGGAGAGGGTGGAGCGGTCGGCCAGGGCCGTATAGGCCCGGAACGTCTCATAGCTGCCGCTGCGGACGGCCTGCTGCAAGGTCAGGATGGTCTGGGGGTCATAGCGGTGGACCTCGGCGTTGGGGCCGCTGCGGAGCTTTTGGAAGCCGCCGCTGTCGATGGTGGGGTCGGTGGTCAGCTCCATGGGGTCGAAGGCGGCGTCGTGGCTCTGGGTCACGGCGGCGGCGATGTCGGGAAGGCCGATGCCGCCCACGCGGCTGATGGTGTTGGTAAAGTAGCGGTCGATGACGTCCTTGTGGATGCCCACCGCCTCGAAGATCTGGGCGCTCTGATAGGACTGGATGGTGGAGATGCCCATCTTGGCGGCAATGCTCACCACGCCGCGCAGAATGGCTAAATCATAATCGTCCACGGCGGAGGCGTAGTCCTTGTCCAGCAGGTCCTTGTCGATGAGCTCCCCAATGGCTTCGTGGGCCAGGTAGGGGTTTACGGCGCGGGCGCCGTAGCCCAGCAGGGCAGCGAAATGATGCACGTCCCGCGGCTCGCCGCTCTCCAGAATGACGGAGACGGCGGTGCGCTTTTTCGTGCGGATGAGGTGCTGCTCCAAGGCAGACACGGCCAGGAGGGAGGGGATGGCCACGTGGTTCTCGTCGATGCCCCGGTCCGACAGGATGATGACGTTGGCCCCCTCCCGGTAGACCCGGTCGCAGCTGACGAAGAGATGGTCCAGCGCCCGCTCCAACGAGGCGTTTTTGTAATATAGCAGCGAGAGGGTGGCCGAGCGCAGGCCGGGCATATTCATGGCCTTGAGCTTTAACAGGTCCCCGCCGGTGAGGATGGGGTTCTTGATCTCCAGGACCCGGCAGTTTTCCGGGGCGTCCTGCAAAAGATTCCCGTCGGAGCCGACGTAGACGGTGGTGTCGGTGACGATCTCCTCCCGCAGGGCGTCGATGGGCGGGTTGGTCACCTGGGCAAAGAGCTGCTTGAAATAGCTGAACAGGGACTGCTGCCGCTGGGAGAGGACGGCCAGGGGAATGTCTGTGCCCATGGACATGGTCGGCTCGTGGCCGCCGCGGGCCATGGGGAGGATGGACTGGATGATATCCTCATAGGTATAGCCGAAGACCTGGTAGAGCTTATCGCGCAGGGCCTGGCTGTTGTGGGGGACCTTTCGGTTGGGGGAGGGCAGGTCCCGCAGGCTCACCAGCGACCGGTCCAGCCACTCGCCGTAGGGATGGGCGGCGGCATAGCCGGACTTGATGGCCTCGTCCTCCCGGACCTGGCCGGTGCGGGTGTCCAGCAGGAGCATCTTGCCGGGGCCGAGGCGGGACTTGCGGACGATCTTCTCCGGGGGCAGGTCCAGCACGCCCACCTCAGAGGCCAGGATCACCGTTCCATCGTCGGTCAGGTAGTAGCGGATGGGCCGCAGGCCGTTGCGGTCCAGGCAGGCCCCCACCACGTCGCCGTCGGAGAAGAGAATGGCGGCGGGGCCGTCCCAAGGCTCCATCATGGTGGCGTAGTAGTGATACATGTCCTGGATGGCACGGGGCATGTCCCGGTTCTGGCTCCACGGCTCCGGGATGGTCAGCATGACGGCCTTGGGCAGGTCCATGCCGCTGTACAGCAAAAACTCCAGGGCGTTGTCCAGCATGGCCGAGTCGGACCCGGAGGGGTCCACCACCGGGAGGATCTTCTCCATGGCGTGGTCCAGCGGGGGCGAGAGCATGGTCTCCTCGCGGGCCAGCATCCGGGAGAGGTTGCCCCGGATCGTGTTGATCTCCCCGTTGTGGAGCAGCAGGCGGTTGGGGTGTGCCCGCTCCCAGCTGGGGTTGGTGTTGGTGGAGAAGCGGGAGTGGACCAGGGCGATGGCCGAGGCGAAGCGCTCGTCCTGCAAATCCGGGTAGAACAGCCGAAGCTGGTTTACCAGGAACATGCCCTTGTAGACGATGGTCCGGCAGCTCAGGCTGGCGACATAGGTATCCGACACGGACTGCTCGAACTCCCGGCGCATGATATACAGCCGCCGGTCAAATTCCAGGTCGCTCTCGGCGTCGGCCGGGCGGGCCAAGATCGGCTGCCAGATGCTGGGCATACAGTCCACCGCCCGCTGGCCTAAGATCCCCGGTTCCACCGGCACAGGCCGCCAGAGCAGGACGGGCAGCCCCGCCTTTTCGGCCAGAATTTCAAACAGCTTCTGCCGCCGCGCCCGCAAGATGCGGTCCTGGGGCAGGAAGAACATGCCCACGGCGTAGCTCCGGGCCTGGCCCACCGTCACGCCCAGCTCCGCCAGCACGGCGGAGAAGAAGCGGTGGGAGATCTGGACCAGAATGCCCACGCCGTCGCCGGTCTCGCCGGAGGCGTCCTTTCCGGCCCGGTGCTCCAGCTTTTCCACGATCTTCAAGGCCCGGTCCACCGTCTCGTGGGAGGGGCGGCCCTGGGTATCCACCACAGCGCCGATGCCGCAGGCGTCGTGCTCGAATCGTGGGGAGTATAAATTCGAGGTCGAATTGCAAGTTTCATTCTTCATACTTTCACATCCAAGCGGTTTTGAGGCTATGATACGGGGGAGAAACGCACTTGTCAATAGGACGGGAAACATTTACTGAAAATTCGGAAAAACAAATATTATTCTGGATATTTGGCGTTTTATTGTTGGAAAGTTTGCGAATTTATAATTTTTGAATGTCGAAAATCCGGTGCAGATGGGATAATTGCAAGGCTGGAATTTTGAATCAGAATGAATCAAGACATGCAAAAAGCCCCGAAGCATTGGCTCCGGGGCTTTCGGGGATCTGATGAACTTGTCAGGGGATGCTTATTGATTCAGCAGGTTCGTGAAGATCTGCGCGACCTGGGCGCGGGTGGCGGTGCCGGTGGGGTCCAGGGTGCCGTCGGCGTTGCCGTTGATGATCTTCTGGCCCACGGCCCACTGCAAGGCGGGGATGGCGTAGGCGGAAATCTTGTTCTGGTCGGGGAACCGGTTCAGGTTCTCCTCCAGGGTCACGTTCTCCAGGCCCTTGACCTGCTCGTAGCGGAACAGGATCGCGGCCATCTGCTCGCGGGTCACGGCGTTCATGGGACCGAAGGTCGTCTCGTCATAGCCGTTGACGATCTTGTTGGCAGCGGCCCAGGCCACAGCGTCGCTGTACCACTGGCCCGCAGGCACATCCGTAAACTTGGAAGCGCCGGTCACAGCGGGGGACTTCTCCAGCCGATACAGCACGGTGACGATCATGGCGCGGTTCATCGTCCCGTTGGGGGCGAACGTCGTGGCAGAAGTGCCGGTCATGAGACCCTGCGCATAAGCGTACTTCACGGCGTCATAGAACCAATTGCCGCTCTTCACATCCGTAAAGGGCAGGGCAACAGGCGCAGGCGTCTCCGCCTTAAAGCTACCCGTCACGGTGACAGCGGAAGCAGGCATCGTAAAGACATACTTGCCGTCCTTCTCCGTCACGGCCACGTCCTTGCCGTCCTTGTCCACGACCTTCACGGCGTCGACCACATAACCCTTCGAGGGAGAAGCCGTCACCGTCACCGTCGTGCCCTTAGAAGCCGTCTTCTTGTCCGCAGCCACAGCACCGTTGGTGGCGGCGTTGACGTTCACCGCGTAGGTGGTGGGGGTGGCGGAAGAGGAGGAACCGCCGCCGACGTAGGTGACAGTGTAGTTAATTGTGTTGTCCTGACCATCGGTCTTAGTCAGGCTGTATCTGCTGCCAGCAGAGATGGTACCGGAGAAGGTTTTGTCATTCGGGTTCAGCGTGAAGTTGACCTCTCTGGAAACGGTGGCGGTTTCGTCGCAGTTCTTTTCCAGCTTGATGGTTTGGCCGTTCTGGACAGCGTCAACAGCGGCCTGGAGGGAAGGATACACATCATCACCGATGGAAGCCACCGGGGCGGAGATCACGAAGGGGCTGAAGCCGTTGGTGGTGAAGGTGACATAAGTCTTGCCAGAATCAACAGACACAATGCCGGTGTAATACTCGACAGAGCCGTTTTCTTTGGTGTGCTTGATGCTCAGTTTGTCGTTAGTATTTGCAAAGCCATTGGGCAGGGCCAGCTTGATGGTGACAGGGGTATTGACGTTTTCAACTTTCTCTGCTGTACCAATCTGAACAGCGTTTTTGCCAGTACCGTCAGTTTCGATGGCGCTTGCAGTGGTGGCAGTAGAAGCGACCTTCTTGACCATAGGAGTGATGGAGAGGGAAAGCTCAGTAGTTGCAGAGTTTTCAACTTTAGCACCAGTTACGGTGATGTCAAGGTAGGGCTGGACGTAGAGGGTGACAGTTTTATTTGTGACAGTTACGCCGGAATTGGAGAGCGTTGTTTTTGCGTTATTGACCTCAGTATCAGTTACATCTTTAGCTTCGTTACCGCCGATAGCATCCAGACCGGTTGCGGAAGTGTCAGCAGCAGAAGCGGCAGCGCTGGTCATTGCCTGTTTGACATTATCATCAGTAATCTTAGTGGTATCAGCATCTGCCTTAGGAGCGGCAGGAGCCACGTCAACATTGGCAGCGGCCAGAGTGCCAACGGTGAAAGGATAGTTGCTGTCGTTGCTGGGGATGCCGGTTTTGCCACTCACACAGTAGGCGGTGGGGTCGGTATTAAAGTAGCCGCCGGTGATGAAACCAGTCTTATCATCGGACTTTATGGCAACGCCGCCGTCTGCCGCAGAGCGGTTGCTGGCAAAGTAGCCGCCGGTGATGGAGAGGGAGACTTTATTCGGCTGAGGAACATTGCTCTTGTTGCTTTCGTCTTCTTGTCCGGTTGCCTGATAGAACGGTACAGCTGCCGTGAAAGTGCCGCCATTGATTGTGACCTTGAGATCCTGACGAGTTGTGTGCTGTCTGATAAAAATTGCGCTGCTCGTATCAGTAGTAATTGCACCGCCAGTACCTGCAATATTTTTTACAATGGTGTTACCGCCGCTAAAGGTACCACCGTTTATGGTGAGTTCACCTGCTGTAATGGTAATGACGTTGCCCTTTTTGTTGGTCAGCGTAGCACCATCTTCAATCGTTGTTTTGGTGTAACCGGCGAGGTACAGCTCAACCTCGTTCATCGAGAATCTAGCGTCCTTACCGATGTGAATTACAGGCACGTTGCTAGCATCGGGTTTGATTTGACCGTTTACATATAACGGTTCTTCACCTTCAATCGTGCCGGAAATATCTACATTGACGTTGCAGGAATGCTCGGATGCCCTTGCCACATCAACCCAGATTGTATATTGACTGTTGGTGACTTTGACATCCTTGTCAATCACGAGTTCGGATTTCTTATTGGTGGCAGTTGAGGCGGATTCCGTGCCGCTCAGGTAAAACGTACCGATTTTAGAATTGGCGTTGATCGTGCCCTCACCCGTTACCTTCAGAGAACCACCATCGAAGCCGGTATAGGCAATGATTTCAAAAGCCTGTCTACACTTTGTTGTGATCGTCTTGCCGTTGAGGTCCAGTACGATAGACTTATTGACTAATATGGGGTTTAGGATGGTTGCATCTGCTACGAGCGTGATCGTGTCATTTTCAGCTGCGGCATAAACAGCATCGGCGATATTGAAGAATCCAAGGTCACCAATTTCAGCAACGGGATTGGCGGAGGGGTAGACATAAAGCTCACCCTTTTGAGTAGAACCGGAAACTTGGGTCTTGAACACGCCGCCGGAAATAGCAACAGTGCTAGCTATACTATTAGCGCTATCATTCGTGAAAATGCCGCCGGAGACAGAGACTTCACTCTCCGTCACTCCGTTAGGTTTAGGAACACTCTGAATTGGCTGAAGACCGTTTGTATCATCAAGATAGCATTCAAAGATGGTTTTATTAAAGGTACCATTTTTGATTGCAATCTGCGCCGAAGCGGTAGGCCAATCATAATTGTAAGTAGTATACTTCATTTGCGCGGAATACACATCACCATTGAAGGTACCACCGTTGATTGTCATATTGCCCGCGATGTTACTATAAGAACAAGAATCAACGTCACCGCTAAAAGTACCACCATTGATAATGGTAGTACCCCAGTTTTGAATTGCCTGGGAAGAAGTTGTAGTAGCTTTATCCACAGAGATCGTACCACTATTTACAGTGAGCTTGCCCTGGTTAGGAGACTGTTCATCAACTTTGATGGCAATGCCATTTGCTCCACGGGAAATTGTAAGATAACTACCATTAACGGTCAGTTCTCCGAACACACAAATTGCAGTGATTGTACCTGTGGCATTATTTCGTGTATCAACAATCGAGCTATTCTGCTTATTTCCAACGATGGAAACATTTGAAGGATGTTCTATTTTTATAAGGTAGCCAGATAGAGAAGACCCGTTGGTAATTTTGTGACCATTCAGATCAAGAGTGAGACTCTTATTCAAAACCAGAGTGCTATCCAGCGTTACATCATTTAATAAAGTGACGGTAGCTCCGTTGGCCCCTTCTGCATTGACTGCGTCCTGTAAGGAAGTATATTTCTGTGAGCCGACTTGAGCGACATCACTGCTACCTGTCCCCGCTGCGAACGCGAACGGAGCCATCGTCATCATCATGCACACGCACAAAACGACGGACAAAAATTTCCTTCTCATATCTTTTACCTCCTAAGATTCCATGAGAATTTTTACCATCTATCTATGTAAAAAATGCTGGAAGGAAGAGGTCTTACAAGGAAAAATCGCTGTTTTATGCGCATAAAACAGCTGTAAGGCATACCTTACAGCATGAGCTTTCGGTAGCGGGAGAAGGGGGGATTTTGGGACGGGGTGGCAGCTTGACCACGCGCGGCGTACCCCCCTGGTTCCACAGGGAGAGCGTAGCACAGTGCAGGGCGTTTTGCAATCCTACCTGCAAAAATAGCATATTTCGAGACAAAATTTGCACGTGTTACGCAGAAAAAACTATTGGACATACCCAGTGTAGCAGGCTTTTCGGAAAAGTCAAGCCACCCAATCCGTCCTTTTGCGGATTTATTGCATCTTTTTTTCGGCGGGGCGGGGCTTGCAGGAATCACAGCAAAATGGATTGCAGTTTCTGGTGAAATCATGTATAATGAGGGCTAATCTTTCATTTGACCGTTTCCGGCCAAAGTCGACTATTGACTTGACACCTGATTGGGCAGTATAATAGGGTGCTTTGACCGGGCCGAAACGGCCTGCCGGGCGGGGCGTTTTTTCTGTTTGACTGGCTTCTCGCCTTGCCCAGGACACAAGAAACAGAGGTTCTTGCCATGAATACGAATAAGAAGCTGAACATGACCATGCTGTGCGATTTCTATGAGCTCACCATGGGCAACGGGTACTTTAAGGCCGGCTACAAGGACCGGATCACGCACTTTGATCTGTTCTTCCGCAACGTGCCGGACAAGGGCGGCTACGCCATCGCGGCGGGGCTGGAGCAGGTGATCGAGTATATCCAGGACCTGCACTTTGACCCGGAGGACATCGAGTACCTGCGCAGCCGGAACATGTTCGACGAGGGATTTCTGGACTATCTGGCCAACTTTAAGTTCACCGGCGACATCTTCGCCGTGCCGGAGGGGACGCCCGTGTTCCCCAAGGAGCCGATCCTGACCGTCCGGGCCCCTGCGATCCAGGCCCAACTGCTGGAGACCTACCTGCTGCTGACCATCAACCACCAGAGCCTGATCGCGACCAAGTCCAACCGCATCGTCCGGGCCGCCAGAGGCCGGACCGTGCTGGAGTTCGGCTCCCGCCGGGCCCAGGGGTCCAGCGGCGCCATCGACGGCGCCCGCGCGGCCTACATCGGCGGCTGTAAGGGCACGGCCTGCACCATCTCCGACCAGCTCTACGGCGTGCCCGCCGGGGGGACCATGGCCCACGCCTGGGTGCAGACCTTCCCCAGCCAGTACGAGGCCTTTAAGACGTACTGCGAAATTTACCCCGACAACGCGATTTTGCTGGTGGACACCTACAATACGCTCAAGAGCGGCATCCCCGACGCCATCAAGGCCTTCAACGAGGTCCTGAAGCCCAAGGGCATCACCAAATGCGGGATCAGATTGGACTCCGGCGACATGGCCTATCTCACCCGCGAGGCCCGGAAGATGCTGGACGAGGCCGGCTGGACCGAGTGTAAGATCACCGTGTCCAACTCCCTGGACGAGATTCTGATCCAGGACCTGCTGCTGCAGGGGGCGCAGATCGACTCCTTCGGCGTGGGCGAGCGGCTCATCACGGCCCGGAGCGAGCCTGTCTTCGGCGGCGTGTATAAGCTGGTGGCCTTTGAGGACGAGCAGGGGAACGTGGTGCCCAAGATCAAGCTGAGCGAGAACGTGGCCAAGATCACGACCCCGCACTATAAGAAGCTCTACCGCCTCTTTGCCAACGACACCGGGAAGGCCATCGGCGACTGGATGTGCACCTACGACGAGGACGTGACCAGCAACCTGGCCGAGGACGGCAGCCTGACCATCTTCGACCCCGACGCCACCTGGAAGAAGAAGACGCTGACCAGCTTCTCCGCCCAGGAGCTGCAGAAGCCCATCTTCTTAAACGGCGAGCTGGTCTATGACATGCCCACGCTGGACGAGATCCAGCGCTATTGCCAGGCACAGATGGAGACACTGTGGGACGAGGTCAAGCGCTTTGACAACCCCCACAACTACTATGTGGACCTGTCCCAGAAGCTGTGGGACATCAAGTACGACCTGCTGACCCACCACAAGTGAGACCGGTCAGGCCCTATCCCAAGGTAGATCATCAAGAAGGAGCGTGGCGGGCGTGAAAGCAGAAGAACGCAGACAGATCATCGCCCAGACCCTGACGGCGGACAAGGCCATCAGCGCAACGGCCTTGGCGGGGAAATTCTCCGTCAGCCGCCAGATCATCGTGGGGGACATCGCCCTGCTGCGGGCGGCAGGGATGGACATCGTGGCGACGCCGCGGGGCTATAAGCTGGGGGAGTCCTCCGGCCTGCTGCGGACGGTGGCGACCATCCACACGAAGGAGCAGGTGGAGCAGGAGCTGCTGACCATCGTCGACAACGGCTGCACTGTGATCGACGTGGTCGTGGAGCACCCCCTGTACGGGCAGATCTGCGGCCAGCTGAGCCTGGCCTCCCGGTATGACGTGGCCCAATACGTGGAAAAGGCACGGGGGACGGCCCCCCTCTCCCTTTTGACCGGGGGGGTGCATCTGCACCACCTGCGCTGCCCCGACGAGGCGGCCTATCAGCGGGTCTGTGCCGCTCTGGACAAACTGGGCCTGCTGTATACCCCAGAGCAGCAAAACAGGGATTGACAAACCCGACATAAACGATTACAATAGTCCGTACACCTGTCAAGACAGGTAGTACGGACTATTTTTTCGTCCTCCAGTGAGCGGAGGGCGGGAAGGAGAGAGACATGAACGGATTTCGCGCATTCCTGAAGCGGAAGAACATCGAGTTCTCCGCCAAGCGTTACGGGGTGGATGCGCTGGGCGCTATGGCCCAGGGCCTCTTCTGTACGCTGCTGGTCGGAACCATCCTGAACACGCTGGGCACCCAGTTCCACATTGGGTTCCTGTCCGCCACGGTCGTCACCGTGGGCACGGGGGAGACGGCGACGGCCTACACCATCGGCGGTCTGGCCTCGGCGATGGTCGGCCCGGCCATGGCTGTGGCCATCGGGTCGGCCCTGCAAGCGCCGCCCTTGGTCCTGTTTTCCCTGGTGCCGGTGGGCTTTGCGACCAATATTCTGGGCGGAGCGGGCGGCCCTCTGGCTGTTTTGGTCATCGCCATTATTGCCGCTGAGTGCGGCAAGGCCGTCTCGAAGGAAACCAAGATCGACATTCTCGTGACGCCGATCGTGACGGTTTTGGCCGGCATCGGCTTGGCCTATCTCGTTGCACCCCCCATCGGCAAGGCCGCTTCCTGGGTGGGCAACCTCATCATGTGGGCGACCGAGCTGCAGCCCTTCTTCATGGGCATTTTGGTCTCCGTCATCGTGGGCATTGCGCTGACGCTGCCCATCTCCAGCGCGGCCATCTGCGCGGCCCTGGGCCTGACGGGTCTGGCCGGCGGCGCGGCCGTTGCCGGGTGCTGCGCCCAGATGGTCGGCTTTGCGGTGCTGTCCTTCCGGGAGAATAAGTGGGGCGGCCTGGTCTCCCAGGGCCTGGGCACCTCCATGCTCCAGATGGGCAACATCGTCCGGAACCCGAAGATCTGGATCCCCGCGACCTTGGCTTCGGCCATTACCGGCCCCATCGCGACCTGCATCTTCCGCCTGGAGATGAACGGCGCAGCCGTCTCCTCCGGCATGGGCACCTGCGGCCTGGTCGGCCCGATCGGGGTCTACACCGGCTGGGTGGACCAGATCGCCCAGGGCACGAAGGCCGGCATCACCGGCATGGATTGGCTGGGGATGGTCCTCATCTGCTTCGTGCTGCCGGGGGTGCTGAGCTGGCTCATCGGCCTGGGCTGCCGCAAGCTGGGGTGGATCAAAGAGGGCGACCTCACCCTGGATACCTGAGCCTTTGGGACATCTACTTGCACCAGAAAACTTATACAAAGAAAATGTTGTGTTTCTATACAAATTTGACAAATGAGATTGGTGCAAAACCAAAAAAATTTCCGTCCTTTGGACAAAATGCTTGAAAAATCTGCCGAAAAGGTAGATACTATGGGTATGGCAAAATCGCCCATCTCCACAGAAGAGAGTTTTTGAAAACCGAAGGAGGAACCCCACCATGAAAAAGATGATCGCTCTGTGCATGGCAGCAGTGATGTCCCTGGCTCTGCTGGCCGGCTGCACTTCCGCCGACCCCAACAACCCCTATGGCCAGGAGCCCGCAGAAGGCAACCCCGGTGCCACCACCGAGGAGACCGCCGCTGTGCTGATCTACGAGCAGGCTTGATCCCATATCGACGAAACACAGAAGGCCCAGCAGTTTAGATACTGCTGGGCTTTTTGCGCTTGAAGGACCTGGGTATTTGCTCTATACTAAAATAGAATCTAGAGAAACGGACGATAGAGAAAGGGTTCGGAGGAACTGATTATGTCAAAGAGGGAAAGTGTTTTTGAGAATAAAAAACTCCTGTATGAGTGGGATTGGGAAGAAAATCAAAGAGAAGGTTTTACTCCCCAAAATATTACAATGGGCTCAATCAAACAAATTCATTGGGTATGTGCTAAAGGACATAAATGGCAAGCGAGTCCTAACAATAGAAGCAAAGGAAATGGGTGCCCAGTTTGTGCGGGACGAAAAATAGAACCGGGATATAATGATTTTGCTACAATATATCCTGAATTGGTAAAAGAATGGCATCCAACAAAAAATGAGGACCTAACTCCGCAAAGTATTGCGCCTCGTTCTAGTCGAGGAATTTGGTGGAAGTGTGCCGTCTGTCAGCATGAATGGAAAACCTCTGCCTCTAATCGGGCATCTGGAAAGGGATGTCCGATTTGTTCTAGAAAAAAACAAGGAGAGCAAAAGGTTGCGGGTTTGATTGAAAAGAATGGCTCATTGGCAGACATTTTTCCGAATTTATTGAGTGAGTGGGACTATGAGAAGAATGAGATAAAGCCAGAGAATGTTACCTGCCATTCTAATAAGAGGGTATGGTGGAGATGCTCTTCCTGCGGATATTCTTGGAATATCGAAGTATCGCATCGTACTAATCGGGGAAGTGGTTGCCCTGTTTGTGCGAATAAGGTGGTAATGCCGTGGAATTCACTTGAAGTATTGCGTCCAGATCTACTTGAGATTTGGAATAACGAGAGAAATACCTCTATTACAGCGGAGCAAGTAACACCAGGCTCCAATAAAAAAGTGTGGTGGAAATGTAAGCTGGGGCATGAGTGGATGGCAACGGTTACCTCTATTTCCAACGGAGGGAGTTGCCCTATTTGTAATGGGCGAAAGGTGCAAGCAGATTATAATAGCCTTGCTGCGCTTAACCCTCAATTAGCAAAGGAATGGCATCCAACAAAAAATAAAACACTGCAACCAACGCAAGTTACAATTGGCAATTCAACAGAAAAGGTATGGTGGCTTTGTCCGAGCGGACATGAGTATCAAGCGACAATATATAATCGGAATCATGGAACAGGCTGCCCAGCGTGCCAAAGAGAACTAAAAACCAGTTTTCCGGAACAGGCAATCTTATTCTATTTTCGGAAATGCACAAGAGCAATGAGCCGTTACTTACTAAATGGAAAGACAGAAATAGATATTTACCTTCCTGAGTTGAATGTGGGAATTGAGTATGATGGGTATCGTTACCACAGTGGGCAGGAAGCAAGGAAAAAGGAGATGAGAAAAGATAAAATTGTAAATGAAGCGGGAATAATATTGTTCCGTGTAAAAGAAATAAAAAGTGAATATGAAATAATTCCAGACGATCGAGCGATATACTGTAAATATGATGCTAATTATAGATATATTTCAGATGTTATGCTAGAGTTAATAAAGAGAATTGCAGAGAATACAAACCGAATACTTCCTGTGGTAGATATAAATATCAATAGAGATTCCAGCATCATTTATTCACAATACATAGAAGGGAAAAAACAAAATAGCCTTGCAGAAAAGGAAACGGAATTAACAAAAGAATGGCATCCAACAAAAAATGGATACTTGAGACCCAACATGATTAGTTTTTCAAGTGCAAAGAAAGTTTGGTGGCTTGGAAAGTGCGGACATGAGTGGCAGGCTAGTGTTGATAATAGGAGACACGGAAATGGTTGTCCCATTTGTGCCGGTTTTCAGGTTTTAGAAGGCTATAATGATTTGGCAACTATTTTCCCTGAACTGGCAAAAGAGTGGTGTCTAGAACGCAATGGAGACTTATTGCCGACACAGGTTACAAGGGGTTCCAGAAAGAAAGTCTGGTGGATTTGTTCTGAAGGGCATGAATATGAATCCTCTGTTTCCAATCGAGTTTTTGGGCGAGGGTGCCCTGTGTGCGGAGTAAGAAGACGAGGGGAGTTGCGGATCAAAAATAAAATTGCGAAAGAGGGTTCTTTAGCGGAGACAAATCAAAAACTTTCCAGTGAGTGGCACCCTACGAGAAATGGTGATTTAAAACCGGAAAATGTTACTCGGGGTTCCGATCGAAAAGTTTGGTGGAAATGTGAAAGAGGACATGAATATGAAGCGACGATCTCAAACCGTTCGTATGGAAAAGGGTGTCCAATATGTGCAGGCAAGAAGATTGTACACGGAATCAATGATTTGGAAACAATGAATCTGCAATTGGCGTCAGAGTGGAATTATAAAAGGAACCAGGAGATAATGCCCTCGCAGGTAAGTCCCAATAGTCACAAGAAAGTGTGGTGGATATGTGATCAAGGGCATGAATGGGAAGCGCAGATAAAAAGCAGAAATATGGGGACAGGATGCCCCATTTGTGCTAAAACTAAAGGATACAAAGATAAGAAAAACAATATAAAATAAAACATCAAGAGGCTAACCTTTTGTCGGTTAGTCTCTTGATGTAAAAGAAGGATACAGTTCAGAATGTTGATCGGTTTGATTCTGTACAGGAGAATGTGATCTGATGGTTACGGCATCCACATCCGGTGAGCCAGGCCACCGCGGAGGATGGAGGCCACGCCCTGGAGGATCAGCAGGAAGCCGACCAGCCAGGTCAGGATGAGGGCACCGGCTACGGGGTAGAGGAAGGAAATGAAACCGGCAATCATCAGCACCACGCCGGCTCCGGTGAACCAGCCCCAGCCTTTTACGCCCATGCGACGCAGGTCAAACGAGTTGACCATCCGGCTGGTGCCGGAAAACACCAGCCACATCCCCACGATGAAAGGGAGGGATACCATGGTAAACGCTGCGTTGCCCAAGATAAAGATGGACAGCAAAATGGTCAGCACGCCATCCAGCAGGAACCAGCCGGAGCCGTACATGGCATCGCGGGCGGTGGCGAAGATCACCAGGTCCACGACACCGGAGAACAGCATGGCAATGCCAAGAAGAATAGCCAGACTGCCCAAGGTGGCGGCAGGATGGGCGAAACAGGCGATGCCGGTGATGACCAACAGCACACCAACTAAGATCCAAAGAACACGAGACGTTGTTTTACGCATGGAGTGTCTCTCCTTTCGTGGGTCACATCACAGGGAAGAAAGCCGCCGCGCCGAAGCGCGGGCCAGGACCGGAGGCGCGCCTCTAAAACAAAACCGACATGGAAACCCTGCTCCGATATTTTCCCGACCTTACCGCCGCGCAGCGCGAGCGCTTCGCCGTGCTCGACGAGGCGTACCGGACATGGAACGAACGCATCAACGTCATCTCGCGCAAGGACATCGATCGGCTCTACCCGCACCATGTGCTGCACTCGCTCGCCATCGCGAAAGTCTGCGCGCTGCGTCCCGGCGCGCGCGTGATGGACGTAGGCTGCGGCGGGGGCTTCCCCGGCATCCCGCTGGCCATACTCTTCCCGGAGGCGCGGTTCACGCTGGTCGACTCGATCGGCAAGAAAATACGCGTCGTCGACGAGGTGATCCGCGCTACGGGCCTGAACAACGTCCGTACCGTACACGGCCGGGCCGAGCAGGTCGGCGGCCGCTTCGATTTCGTCGTCAGCCGGGCCGTCACCGAAATGAAGACGTTCATCGGCTGGGTATGGGACAAGATCGACCGCGGCGAGGCGGCCGGCACGCTGCCCAACGGCATTCTGTACCTGAAGGGAGGCGACTTGAGAGACGAACTGCAAGCCACCGGCAAGCCGTACAGAACGTACGAAATCGCCGATTTCTTCGACGGGGAATTTTTCGAGACCAAAAAGGTCGTCTATTTCGGCCGATGAGCTACCGTGCTGAAACTGTGCGGGAAGTGTTCTGCGAAAAATCGCGGAAAAGTTTTTTTATAAACAAAAATGTTTTTACCTTTGCACTCCGCCGTGCCTACGGCCTCGTCGCTCGCATTTTCGGGCGCGGGCGGCAGGGAAAACGAACGACTTTACGGGAAATAAATATATAAATCATAACCGCGATGAAAAGGACTTTTCAACCTTCACAGAGAAAGAAGATCAACAAGCACGGCTTCCGTGAAAGAATGTCGACCGCCAACGGCCGCAAAGTGCTTGCCGCCCGCCGCGCGAAAGGCCGCAAGAGACTGACCGTATCCGACGATACCCGCTGGAAATAGTCTCCGGCCGCAACGAATGTGAGGGCTGCTCATCCGGGCAGCCTTTTCTCTGTCCCGAAACCCGACTCATGTTCGACTTGACCGACCCGCTGAAAGGAATCGCCGCCGAAATCGACGCAGGACGACGTATCACGCCGGACGAAGCGCTCGCGCTCGCGGAGCAAGCCCCGCTGGCCCTGCTGGGGCTGCTGGCCGTGCGCGTCAAGGAACGCAAAAGCGGCAAAGAAGTATATTATAACCGGAATTTTCATATCGAGCCGACGAACGTCTGCGTGTTCAACTGCCGTTTCTGCTCGTATCGCCGGCCGGCCGGCTCGCCCGAGGCTTGGGATTACGACGAGCGGGAAATACTCTCCCAAGTCGAGGCACACCGCGACAGCGGCGCGACCGAAGTGCATATCGTCGGGGGCGTGCATCCGCGCAACGACCTTTATTATTACGCCGACCTGATCCGGAAGATCAAACGCATCATGCCTCAGGCGTCGGTCAAGGCGTTCACGGCGATCGAGCTCGCGTACATGATCCGTCAGGCGGGCCTCGCTCCCCGCGACGGACTGCTGCTGCTCAAGCAATCGGGCATGGAAGCGATTCCGGGCGGAGGAGCCGAAATCTTCGCCGAGCCTATCCGCTCGCGCATCTGCCCCGAGAAAGGCACGGCCGACGAGTGGCTCTCGATGCACCGCGAGGCGCACCGGATCGGTATCCCGACCAACGCGACGATCCTGTACGGGCACATCGAGAGCTGGGAAGACCGCATCGACCACCTCGACCGGCTGCGCTCGCTGCAGGACGAAACGGGTGGATTCAACGCCTTCATTCCGCTCAAGTACCGCAGCCGCAACAATTCGATGTCCGGAATCGGCGAAGTCAGCGTTGTCGAAGACATGAGGATGACGGCTCTGGCGCGCATCTATCTCGACAATTTTCCGCACGTCAAGGCCTACTGGCCGATGTTCGGCAAGACGACCGCCCAGATCGCGCTCGCTTTCGGAGCCGACGATATGGACGGCACGATCGACGACAGCACGAAAATCTACTCGATGGCCGGGGCCGAGGACCAGTCCCCGACCATGACGACCGCCGAGATGGAGCGGATGATACGCTCGGCAG
>OLQA01001489.1_pt1 | contig 20279 bp, 12 predicted proteins | sample 1673151 | NCBI WGS metagenome assembly OLQA01 (sample SAMEA3136760, study PRJEB25190) | human gut metagenome | biome: human gut; feature: human-associated habitat; material: faeces | place: Austria | collected 2013 | reverse complement strand
CAGGTGTAAAAGGTAACACAGCTACAGGTGCTACAAAACCGGCTATCGTTGAGACCGGAGCAAGTGTTCTTGTACCGCTTTTCGTTAACCAGGGTGACAAGATCAAAATTGATACCCGTACAGGAGAGTACAGTTCAAGAGCATAATCCTTTCGTCATAATTCACAAAATTAAGACAGAGATAAAAGCCGAAAGCAGAGGCAGGTCCTCATGCTTTCGGCTTTTTTGCATGTCAATGCCATTTTGGAGGGAAAAAGAATGTTCTTGTAATCTGAAAAAAGGGCAGATATAATTGGCAGTACACACCTGCTTGAATGCAGGTGATATTCAAATCATAAGCTGCCTTAAGATGGCAGAAAAGGTTTTTTGCGGCGCATGGCTTTCGGGAAGGAGAACGGATGAATTATACAGAATTTATGAATGCTATGTTATGCGAGATCAGAGGACAGGTAGATGCGCAGGTGAGGACGGAGTTGTACACCGTGACGAAGAATAATGGAACCAGAAGAACAGGGATTCTTTTTAAGCAGGAGGACAGCAACCTTGCACCGACGATCTATCTGGAGGAATTTTACCAGAAGTATCTGAAGGGGCAGCAGGTACCGGATCTGGCAGATTCCATTTGCAGTATTTATCAGGAGATACGGGTGAAGAAAACCTGTGATTGTCAGAATCTGTTTGATTTTAATCATGTAAAAGAGCATATCGTGTACAAGCTGATCCGGCGGGATGCCAACGAAGAACTGTTAAAGCAGATTCCTTATGAGCCGTTCCTGGATCTGGCAGTGGTCTATTATATCCAGATAGACAACACACGCTTTGGCTCGGCGGCAATCCAGATCCGCAACGAGCATCAAAAAGCTGGCGGTATGGAGTTGGAAAAACTCCATTTTCGCCTTCATTTTCGCTTGGTTTTGTCCAAATTACGAAAAAACTCCCGCTTTCGCTCCTCGAAAGCGGGGTTCTTTGACAAGTTGAGGGACGGACAAATTTGTCCGTCCCTGCGTTTTCTGAAAATATCCAGTGAATCGTTACTTTGTTTCCAGCTGACAGAAGGCCAGCGCGGTGTCTACGCTGCCGACGCGGTATCCGGCGCAAGCATGGATGATATGGCGCGGGCGGTCGCACAGAATCAGCAGCGGCAGTCTGTCCGGGTCTGTATAAGCGCTTCGCGCCGCCGGTTCTGCGGAATCGGCGCTCAGCCAGACCTCCGCTTCCGGGAAAGCCGCAAGCACGGCGCGCAGCTTTTCGTTCTGCATCACCTGCCGTGCGCAAAGGAAAAACACCATGTGCAGTCCCCGGATGCGCTCGCGGCTTGCCAGCAGTTCATTCAAAAGATGCTCCGTTGGTTCGCTTCCCGCATCCAACCATAGAAGCAGCGTCAACTCCTGCGTCAACTCTGCGGCGGAGGCTTTGCGTCCGTCCAGCGCTTCCGCTTCAAAGTCGGCCAGCGTAAAATCTACGGCCAACTCTGCAAATGCAACTGGCTGCTTCTGCAGCTGCACGCAGGCTGTCTTTCCCGCGTCGATCTGAAAATCCAGCCGCGCCGCACGCAGATCACCGTTCGGCAGACGGTTGTCGGTCAGGACACGGTAAATGCCTGGGCATAGTAAAACTGTCATACAGTTGCCCTGCCACGAAAGTTCAGACAAATCCAGCGGCATCCAGCCGTCGGAGGTGCGCACAGACAGACCAAAGTCCGCGCCCGCCTGCCATGTCTCGCCGGGCCGCTTCTGCAGACACAGTGCCGCAGATATAGTCTGCCCCTCCTCCGGAGAGAGAAAGCGCCCGCCGGAGAAATACTCCGCCGCACCGCTGTGCGGATTGAGCCGTGCCGCCATGCCCAGCGCCCGGCAGAGCATAACGAACAGCAGCCGCTGCGAACGCAGATCTGCACAGCGCAGACGCATCGCTCCGACAGGCAAAGTCACAATCTGCCGATACTCTGCCTCCGGCGCCTGCCGGATGTTTCCCCGAATCCACTGCCAGATCTGCTCCGGCTGCTGGCAAAACCTCTGCTTCTGCGCCTCTGAAAAGTACTCCAACAACGTTTCCCGGCAGCAGGCCAGCGGCTCTGTGCCGATACGCGGGCACAAAACATAGCGCATTGTAAACGCGTCCTGCGGCAGACCGTCTGCGGCAGACATCAGCGCCTCCCGCAGCACCTCCGTTCGGACATCACACAGATCCTTCTCCGAGAGTGTGCGCAAAAGCGCAAGTTTCTGTTCCGGCACAAACGCAGGCTCCGCCAGGAACTCCGCCAGAGCCGCAAAATTCCCGTAGCCTGCATGCAGAAGCGCTTCTATCTCCGCACCATAGCCAAACTGCGCGTGCAGCTTCTGCACACAGGCAGGGTCATACGCCGCTTCTACCCGGAGGCGGCGTTTTTCATTTGCCGCCGCCAGCTTTTCTGTGGTGCGCACCTTTTGCGCCGGGTCGAGCGCCTTTCTCGCGGGCAAGTGCTCCTTCGGCGCACGGAATGTGCGTGCTTCCCAGCGGCCGGAAGGCGTCTCCGGCTCCGCAAGCGTCAACTCCAGCGTCTGCTGTGCGGCCAGGCAAAGCGTTTCGCTGCGCAGCGCGTGTTTCCGTGCCTGTACAACCAGATCGCCATAGCCGCAGCAAAGCCGCGCAGCACCGCTGCTGTCTGTCCGGAGGACTGCCGCCGGAAAAATTTCCGACGCGTTGACAATGCCGAACGTCACCTCCGCGCCAGCAGACGGCCGGCCATCCGGTTCGCGCACAAGCACCGTAAGTGTCCGAACGGGCGCATAGCGCGCCGTCTGGTTCAGAAACGTTACCGCGCCGTCTGTCGAGATAACCGTATCGTCTGCCGCGGGTCTTCCGAAGCAGCGGCTGTGCACCAGAAGCGCGCGGCTGGCCGCACCGGTAAACCAGCCGCGGTCAAGTTCCGGCTCCGGCTCGCACGCGCCGAGATAGTGCCACGCGCCGTCGCAGAACGCCTCGCCCCAGGCGTGGTTATCATCGCAGTGCGCCCAGCGGGGCGTATACACCTGCCGCGCCGGAATCCCGGCTGCTCGCAGCGCGTTGACCGCGAACGTGGATTCCTCGCCGCAGCGCCCAAAGCCTGAGCGCTGCGCGCCCAGCGCACTGATGGTTCGCCCGTCCGTCGAGCGGTAGCAGACCTGCTCCGCATTCCAGGCATTGATTGCAAGAATCGCCTCACATGCAGAAAGGCCTTGGATTCTTTCTGCCAGCTGCGCGTAAAAAACGCCTCTGCAATCGCAGAGTTCCTCCTCATTGACGCGCGGATGGAGGACATAATTGAGAAACAGCTGCTCCGGAAGCGCACGAACACTTGGCGACTGTTCCCATAAATGCAGCGCGTGCGCCGCGCAGGAACTAAAAAGAGAGAAATCGTAATTTGCCCAGTCGCTAAGCGGACTTGCAGCATAGCACCAGCTTGTCAGAAGCGCCTGGTCAGGCGCAAGCACCGCAAGCTGCCGCTCCAGCTTTTCCTGCGCATCGCGGCCTGCCGCTGCGTACCGCTGTGCCAGCCGCGCCTGCATCCAGCGCAGTTCTCCATCTGAAAGTCTCATGCGCCCGCTCCTGCGAAGCTGTGGACAATCTCGGCGCAAGCACGGAATTCCTCCTCATCCGTCTGCCAGATCTCATACTCGGACAAAGACGGCAGCCCCATCGCCACGGTCTGCTTGCGGTAGCGCATGCCGCTGTCGAGCGCGTCTTTGCGCCCGGTCGTATGGAACACCACAAGGCCCGCGCGGTCATGAATTTCCTGAATATTCCATTTTTTCACACCGCAGCCCGCCATAATATCGATTCTTCCATTCGCTCTGTCATACAGTTCCCGCAGAAGTTCCACGCCGGTCAGCGCGTCCTTCTGCTGTCCGGACGTGAGAATGGTTTTGCAGCCGAGTTGAATTGCGTCCTCCAGCGTCCGCATTGGGTCGCGTGTCATGTCGAACGCGCGGTGCAGTGTCACATCCATCCCACCTGCGCAGTCCATCATCCGGCGCATGCTTTGTATGTCCAGATCGCCGTCCGGCGTCAGCGCGCCGATCACAACGCCGTTCGCGCCAAGTTCGCGGTACATCCGGATCTCATCGCACATCTGCTCCTGTTCTTCCTTGCTGTAAAGAAAATCACCGAAGCGCGGACGGATCAGAACATTCGTCTTAACCGGAATATCGCGCTGCACCTGCCGGAACAGTGCCGTCGAAGGTGTTGTTCCACCGATGACAAGATGCGCACACAGTTCCAGCCGGTCCGCGCCGCCAAGCCACGCCGCCCTGCAGGAAGCGTAAGAATCCACACAAGCTTCAATTAGGGGCATATTCATGCTGTTCCCTCCTTTGTTTCAAAAAGCACCTGCGCCAGATGATAGAGCGTACTGACGGCAGTCCCGGTCGCGCCGGGAACCTGATGCTGCCAGACGATGCCGCTGTTGTCCGCCGTCCCCGCAATGTCCAGATGCAGCCATGGCCGATCGGCTGTGAATTTTTTCAGGAACAGCCCGGCCGTAATTGCGCCGCAGCCGTCTTTACTGGTGTTTCGGACGTCCGCATAGTCGCTCTCGATCAGGGTTTCATATTCGGGATCATCCGGCATGCGCCAGAATTTCTCGCCGGAGCGCGCTGCCGCGCGCGCGAGGCAATCATAAAGCCTGTCGTCGCTAGCCATCACGCCGGTCGTCACAAAGCCGAGCATCGCGCAGATCGCGCCGGTCAGTGTGGCAATATCCGCCAGATGGGTGCAGCCCTCCTTTTCTGCGGCCCACGCGAGGCCGTCGGCAAGAATCAGCCGACCCTCAGCATCGGCGTTCAGAATCTCAATCGTTTTACCGGAGAAGCTGGTAATGACGTCGCCAGGCAGCATGCTCGCATTAGAAATGCGGTTTTCACAGATCGGAACAACCGCCGTTACATTGACAGCCGCACCGTTTGCCGCCAGTGCACGCACGGCAGCGGCTGCCGCGGCTCCGCCCGCCATATCGCCCTTAATCCCGGCCATGGACGAAGCGGCTTTCAGGCAGTACCCGCCCGAATCGACCGTCACGCCCTTTCCGACAAGCCCGAGCCTCCGGCGGCTTCCCGGCGCGCCGGTATAGCGCAGGACGGCCATCACAGGTGCATGGGCACTGCTGTCGCCGACGGTCAGAAGCGCACGCAGTCCCAGCCGCTCCAGCGCCTGTCTATCATAGAGTTCCGCTTCGATTGGAAGTCCCTCCGCCATGTCTTTCAGCCGCTGTGCAAACATATTCGGCCAGAGCAGATTAGACGGGCAGTTTACCAGATTGCGCGTTTGCATGATTGATCGGGCAAGTTCCCACGCCTTTTTCAGCTGCACTGCGTCCGCGCCGGGAAAGCTGCATGTCAGTTCCGGTTCCCAGCGGCCGTCCAGCGCAAATTTTTTCTGATACGCGCCGCCGCAGACGCCCTCGACCGCCGCGAACAGCCCTTCCTGTCCGAGTTCTGCTGCTGCACACAGGTCAAATGCGCAGGCCGTGCAGTCCAGTTCCCGCGCTGTCTTGACCGCCTTGCCATACAGTTCCTTGCAGGCCAGAATATCCCTGCGGCCGCCGCGGCCGACCCGAATGGTATAGCCGCCGTCTTCACGGGGCAGATATCTTGTTTTCAGATACGCATCGTCTGTAAAAACGACGTTCGCTTGTATTTGCTTTTCCATGTTCCACAGTTCCCTTCTCCAGCGACGCCGGATTTGATCTGCGTCTATTATGCGATATCCGTCCGCCGAAATCAAGCGCGGATGTCCCGCGGCGAGTCCCAGTCTCAAAAATCCGCAGTCCGGGTGAACGGACTGCGGATTTGCTGATTTTACTCGTTATATTCGATCTCCAGGACGGTATCGATTGGGTCCGGCAGCGGATAGGTATACTGCGGGATCGTTCCGAAGGTGACGAAGGCCAGATTTTCATATGCGTTTGTAACCCAGCTTTCGCCGCGCACCACCTCGCCGCCGTCCGCGAGACGGCGCACTGCACCGATCCGCTCCGGCACAAGACCGGTCAGCGGCAGCGGGCCGAGCGGCGCTTCGAGCACATGCGCATAGAGTTTTCCTGCCCCTCTGGTATACCAGCCCCAGTCCGGCTTCGGGAGTTCTGCACTGCCGCAGCCGTAGATGCTCTCGCTGTTGCGCGCCATCCATGCGCCGATCTCGTCAAGCAGCCGGCAGCTTTGCGCAGGAAAGCGTCCGGTTGCGTCCGGGCCGACGTTCAGGATCATATTGCCGCCCTTGCTGACGCACTCAACCAGCTTCCGAATCAGCATGGATGCGGGCTTATAATTCGTGTCATAGGGCACATAGCCCCAGTTGTTGTTCATGGTCGTGCAGAGTTCCCATGGAACGCGCTCTCCGCGGACATTGCGGATGCCCTCCGGCGGCAAAAGCTGCTCGGGACTGACAAAATCCCCGCTGTAATACGCCGGGCTTTCCGTGACGAGACTTCCAAAGCCCTCGCCGCTGGCCTCGAGCCGGTTGTCCACAACCACATCTGGCTGGTGGCTGCGCACCATCTTCATCAGTTCTGTCGCCTTCCATGCCTCGCCGCGCAGGTCGCCGTAGGCAAAATCGAACCACAGGACGTCAATCTTTCCGTAGTTTGTGACCAACTCCTCGACCTGCCCGTGCATGTACGCAAGATAACGGTCAAAATCGATTTGCTCGTTTTGATAAGCAGGATTTTGGCGCATTGGATGGTTGGGATCGTTGTATTTCGGGAAATCCGGGTGGTGCCAGTCGATCAGGGAGTAGTACAGGCCCACGCGCAGCCCCTCGGCGCGCACCGCGTTCACGAATTCCCGCACCAGATCGCGTCCGCAGGGCGCGTTCGTGCTCTTGTAATCCGTCAATTTCGAGTCAAACAGGCAAAAGCCGTCGTGATGCTTCGCTGTCAGTACGACATACCGCATTCCGGCCTGTTTTGCCCGACGCGCCCAGTCTCGTGGGTCATAGGCTTTCGCAGTAAACTCCCGCATATAGCGCTCATATTCCTCCGCTGGCATCCGGGCTCCGCTCATATACCATTCGCCGCGCCCTGGGATCGCGTAGAGTCCCCAATGCAGGAACATCCCGAACCGGGCCTCCTGAAACCACTGTACCCGCTGTTCCCTTTCTGTCATCGCCGCTGTTCCTTTCCCGCCCGGCCGTTCAATCTGCGCCGCGCATTTTTGCTTATCATACCAGCAGCACAGCCCAAAAAGCAAGTATGCTGCACCGCTTTTCCGTTTTTTCAGGCGCTCCTGTTTTCCCTTGCCTAACTTTCCATTTTGGGGAGTCCACTTTTTATTTCCAACGCCCGTCGGACAGAACTTAGCCCGCGACGGCTTGCTCCAAAAACGCAGTCACGGATGCGCCAGTATTGCGCGGGGCAAAGCAGGTGTGCCCGGTATCCAGCGTGGCAATCTGCTGCATTTCATTTTCTGAGAGCGTAAAATCAAAAATGTCCAGATTTTCCTTCATACGCTGGGAATTCGAGGATTTGACCAGCGGCACGATGCCCCGCTGGGTCAGCCAGCGCAGCACCACCTGCGCCGCGGATTTGCCATGGGCAACTCCAATTTTACAAAGGATTTCATTATGGAACAAGTCATTCTGACCGGCAGACAGCGGCGACCATGCCTGCATCTGGATTTCCTGCGTTTTGAGATATAGCCGGTTGCCACGACCTCCGGATTGCTGTTGAAAATCGCCAGCAGGGACTTTCCAAAGAATAGAATCGTAGCAATCGCAACACCGTTCACCGTCATATGCAGAACCACTACGAAAAACAGATTGAGGATCACATTTAAAATGCCGGATGCCAACAGCGCCATCAACGGTATCTTTGTTTCTCCCACGCTGCGGAAGATCGCTGCCTCAAAGTTATAAAGCAGGATCACCGGCATTCCGGCCAGATAAATTCTCAAATACAAAAGCGCCAGCGGAAACACATCCTCCGGCACATTCAAAAGGCCCAGCACCGGCGCGGCGATCAGTTCACCGGCGACAGCCACCAACATACCGCCAAGCAGTGCCAGCAGCACTGAGGTATGAACAGCCTTGCGGACGTCCTCCTTATTTCCGTGTCCGATCGCGTGGGCGATCACCACATTGGTTCCAAACGCAATACCAATGAATAGATTGACAATCAAGCCAATCAGCGGGCTGTTCGCGCCCACAGCTGCCACGGCGATCGTGCGGCCGGCCCCGGTAAAATTGCCGACAACTGCGATATCTGAGGCGTTGAACAGCTGCTCCAGTATGGCCGTTGCCGCTACCGGCAGCGCAAATTGCGGAATTTTGTTCCAGATTGGGCCGTGCAGCATATCCAGCTGCTTTTTTCGTTCCATGTTTTCATGCTTCTTTCTGTATTTTTATCCGGGCATAGTATACAGCCGCTGTGGAATGATAGAAAGTATTTATGCAAAATACTATCAACAAACAATTTGCAGTCTCAGTGCTTTTTCTGCAAATATGTTTCTATCAGACCAGGGATATTCGTTGCGTTCGTCCATGCTTCGTGCTATACTTAATTTAGAAAATCATTCCTGTATAAAAATGGAACATATGGTAGGGCACTCGCTTTATGAAGCAGCAATTCAAAAGGATCCTGAGCGTATTTCTCATCTTCGCAATGATAGTCTCTTTTTTCCCGATGCAGATCAAGGCTGCCGATCTCGAGGAAGATCTTCCGGCAGACGACAGTTCGCAAGAGGTTGAGGCCATCGAGCCGGAGCAGGATGCGACTGACAGTGTTGATGTCCAACGCGGGAACGTTGCGTTTACGACGCTGTCCGGCACTGTTGTAGACGCATCCGGTAACGGCATGCAGGGCGTTTCCGTCGTGTTATATAACTATGACGAGAACATGCTTTTGCCGCAGTGCTTTACGGATTCCAACGGTGCATGGAGTTCCGTTGAATTTGATGTATTGGTTGGATATACATACCTCATGAGTTTCTATAAAGCGGGTTACCGATTCAGCGCAAAAAATTTCGAGGTCATCGCGGCGGACGGTGGCACCACTGTTCAAACCGTCACATCGACAGCGCTCAACATCCCCGGTCTGGTCTGCACGGAGGGCGATTACACTTATACCATTTCCTCCGAAAAGGCGACCATCACAAAGTACACCGGCAGCGACACGGCAATCATTCTGCCGGAGAAGCTGGGCAAGTATCCGGTCACGGCAATCGGAGAAAATGCGTTCAAAGACAACAAGACTCTCCAGACTGTTCTTTGTTCCGGCGCGATCACCACGCTTGGCGAACACGCATTTTCGGGCTGTGTCAGCCTTACAACTGTCACACTTCCGAATGCTTTGACTGTCATTGGCCTGTATGCCTTTGACGGCTGTACCGCATTGGAGAGCATCGTTCTGCCGGACAGCGTCACTACGATCGGATATCGGGCATTTGCCAACTGTACAAAGCTTTCATCCATCAACATTCCGCTGAGTTGGACAACTGTCAGCATTTGGAACGGCGGCGATATTTTCAAAGGCTGCGTCAAGCTGACAAGCCTCACTGTGCCGGAGGGTGTTACGGCACTTCCGAACTATGCCTTTGAGGACTGCAATTATCTGAAAACCGTCATTCTGCCGTCTACGCTGCTGACGATTGGCGAGTCTGCCTTCTCCGGCTGCAGCAATCTGCGTTATATCGCGGTTCCGTATGCAATAACCAGCATCGGAGACAACGCATTTTCCAACTGCGGAAGGCTCCGGCTGCTCTACATGCCCACAAGCAGAGACGTTGATTTGGGCTCGAATATCTTCTCCGGGTGCGGCAAACTAACCGTCGAATGCGAGGAATATTCGTTTGTAACGGTATACTGCATCAAGCAGGGCATCAGCGTGCAGTTTATCAGCAGCAATCTGCACAACACGGAATCTCTGAGGCTCTCCCGCGAGGCAACTTATTATATGGCCAATACCGTCGGCGCAATGTCGAACGGATATATTACCATGAACCTGGCCTATGCGTATAAGAGCGGCGTGTCCGGGATCACAAAGCAAACACTGGAACTGTATCTCCCGGATAATGTCACGCTCATTGAGAAAACGCTCCGGCTGAACGGAAAGGTACTGAGCGGATACGATCTGGAGAACAATGTCCTGACAATCTCCCTGCAAGAAACCTCCGGCAGACTGTCCTTTAACCTCCAGCCGACCGGAGACAAGACGCTGACCTCCTACGCGATCATGGACTTCACGGAAAACGGAACTGCAAAGCGGGAGATCATCGGGATTATTAACGAAAACATCCCCATCCTCAGTATTTTTGCAAACGAAACGACAGATTCTGCGCAGTTCACCGTTACTGGTGTCGGTCCTGCCGATGCAAACATCGACATTTATATTGATTCCGCAAAGGCCGCGACTGCACACAGCACAAAGGGGGGAAGCTACAGCGCGTCCGTTACGCTGCCGTCCGCTTCTGACTACACCACCTATACTGTTTCGGCAAAGGCGCAAACGAAAGACGGTATTGCGGTCTCTGCGGCTACGAGTATCCTGTATTGCAGCGGCTCTCCGGAACTCAAGGCGTTTACAATGAAGTATAGTGGAAATACTTACGACGTCTTGAAGCTTGGAACAGCGAAACCGGCTGTGACCTTTACCCCCGGAACCGCGTTCTCGTTCGATGCAAAGTTCAGCAATGCAGAAAAAATCGACAAGGTTTATGTCTGCAGCACCAGAAGCAACGTCACAAAGCGGATAGAAGCAAAATGGAACGAGGTTACACAGACCTATCAGGCCACGGGGCTGTTTGATCCATCCAATCCGAGTTACATTCCGGGAACAATCACCGTGCAGTACTCGCAGGCGAAAACACCGATCCAGTTCTCCGGCACGATCGATTATGGCGCTGCCCGATATGTAAACGGCGCCAGCACGCCCATCAAAAACGTACTGAATGGGAAGCTGCATGACTGCATTGAGGATCTGGTCAGCACGGATAAGCAGCTGAGCGGCATCATAAAGATGGTGGATGTAGATGCGCAGCTTGACTTTAACATTCTCACGGATATCATTCCTTCCTACCTTGACCCGAGCAACGCCGGACAATACGGCTATGAGGTAATGGAGGACGACTATGGAGCCAAGCTTTACCTCAAGGTCGCGGAATACGGAGAAGATAAGGTTCGCGGCGAAATCATTGATTTTACGAAGGACAAGCTTACAACGTTCCTGATCGATGGCAAACATATCAGTGCGGCAGAGAATATCGATTCCTATTTCTCCTTTGTCGAGGTACTTGGCTATGCCGATAAGCTGATCACATGGGATAACAACAGAGTCTCGCTTGAAGACGCGCGGCAGGCGGTTCTTGCATCCTCTATGGGGGAAGCCGAAAAGGCTGCGGCGCTGAAACGGCTCGAAACTGCCTCCAAGGCAAACAATGGTGTTGTTGCGGCAATGGGGCTGAGCATCATTCTGACGGCTGCCGGCATTACCCTGCCCTTCCCGTGCGGGTTGATTCTGCCGCTGCTGTCCATGCAGAACAGTTCGTATGTCGAGAGTATTCTTGGAGAATTCGGTTTCCTGAGCGCCTCTGAATCTGCCGGAGCAGCTTTCAGCTTCAGATGGAAAATCGATCCGAGCGGCTATGTCTATGATGTCAGCGACAACAGCAGACTGCCTGGTGTTACAGCGACGGCGTACTGGATTGAGTATACCGATGCCGACAGCGACGACAGCTTCTGGGATCACGCTCCGTCCAGCACTGAGTACGGGACGAAGTGGGATGCTTCGGACTGGGATGAGATCAACCCGCTGACCACGGATGCAAACGGCGCATATTCGTGGGACGTTCCGAAGGGCTGGTGGCGTGTCAAGTACGAGAAGGAAGGCTATGACACGGTCTGGAGCGACTGGATGCCTGTGCCGCCGGTTCAGGAGAATGTAAACATCGGCATGACGGCAAGTACGGTGATAGAGAAATACGCGCTGGATGTAGTTTCCTCCTCTGCCACCTCAACTACCGTAACACTGACCAATAACACCGCCTCCAGCGTCTCCGTGCAGTATATCCTCGCAGCATACACGGCAGACGGGCAGATGGTAGCAAGTTCGACTGTAGCGAGCGATCTGCAAAGCCAGAAGTCTATCAAGCTGACGGTGCAATATTCCGCAAAAGATCAGGTCAGCTGGGTTTCTGCATTTGTATTGCAGGCCGGAACATTACAGCCGCTGCGAGCAGTGTGGAAAAAGGCCCTATGAGTTCAGGAATCTGCTGCATTCTCCCTGCAAAAAAGAATTAACGAGTAACCCAAGCATCCGAAAGGGCTTGTTGTCTGCAAACCGCAGGCAGCAAGCCCTTTTACTCTGCTGTACTTTTATTTTGGTGCCACGGGAAACTTTAATGGCACACAAAAACAAATTTATACTAAAATCTATTTAAAACAATTTATTATCCAACTACGCCGTGTAATGCTCTTTATCGTATCAGAGGTCAAGGTGCAAATGGTATCGCAAAGCCGATCTATTACTTTGTTGCCGCAGCATTCGTGCTGCTGACTATCCGCGGCTTCTTCCACAAAAACCAGAAGCAGTACCACAAATTTTCCGCTTTGCAGGCGGCCTAACATCAAACAGGGTTCGATTCTCAGGCCGACGGAGCAGCGGCATAATCGAGGCGCATTGCTGTGCTTTATGCTTTGATTTATTTTCCATCTTCATCCTTGACTTTTCCTCTGGTTGCTTTATAATGATATTATGTAAATTGGTTGTTGTGTGGATTTATCATCGTGAAGATCGGCTTTGAGCAGCCAAGGGATGCAGAAAAACTATGAAAAAGAACATACTCGTACTTTTTGTCGTGTGCTTATGTTTTCTGACAGCTTGTGCCCCACAGGAAGAAGTTCATGCAGAGCCTGCGAAAACGCCTCCGGAGGTGTCTTCAGAGGTGCAGCTTGACATTCGCAATTTGCCGGATGGGCAGTGTTACCGGCAGACGACATGGCCGCTGCCGGAAGGGACTTCGGAGGCCGAGGGGCAATGCGTCTGGGACGGCAGGATCTATTCCTATTCCAACGTTCCGTCGGCGCTTGGCGTAACGGATGCGGACGGCAGTACTGCGGCACTCCCGCTGCCGGACGCGGAATATCTGTATGGCGTGTGCGAAGCCGGCGATGCGCTGGCGCTCCTTGCGGGGACTTATCCGGCGTTCTTTTTTGACGCAAATGGAGAACCGGTCACTGTGGACGCACCGGAGGGCCGCTATTCGGTCACGACCTATGATTCAGGCGGAGCGATTATCGGCACAGTGCCGCTGGCGGAGGTCTACCCGGAAGAGCCGCGCGGATTTGACGGCGGCAGCGGCGCATATTATCTGCTCTTTACCGAACGGGTCGTCAAAATCGGCGCGGATGGGCAGCAGCTTGCGGAGCAGGCCGCGTTTGACAGACAGCTGCTGCAAATTCTGGCAGCTCCGGATGCAGTCTATGTGCGCGTCGAGGGCGATACGCTTTATGAGACGGAGAAGGTCGTGCGGCTGAACGCTGAGACGCTACAGGCGGAAGCGGAGTTCTCCTGCGCGGCGCTGGACGTACATGGTATGGGACTGGATGTTGATGGCAGGCTTCTGCTTGTGAATCAGGAGTATTTGTTACAACCGGATTTTGAAACTGGGACTGTCGCGGCGGTTCTGAGCTGGAAGGATAACGCCAACACAGCAGCGAACAACTATCAGACGGTTCTTGGCACTGGCGCGGGCTTCTTCGCGCTGAACAGCAGCATCGAGGCCGCGTGCTTCTATGAACGGCTGCCGGACGGCGAAACGCTGGCGGAACCGACGGAGATCACACTATATCAGGCAGCGTTCAGTGACCTGCCCCTGACGGTTTACGCGAGTGAATTCCAGAAGCTTTATCCACAATACCGGGTTACGGTGATTGAAGCGAAGTCCACCGAAGAAAAAGAACTGGCACTGACCGAGCTTGGAACTGGCAAGGGCTATGATATCTATCTGCTGCGCGAAACACAGTGGCAGCAGCTGCGCGACGCGGACGTGTTTGAGGATCTGCTGCCGTGGATGAACGCGGACAGCTCCGCGCCGCTGGATACGATGTACTCCGGCATCCGTCAGGCTCTGACTCGGAGCGGCAGCATTTACCGCCTGCCGGTCGGCTATCGCATCAGCACCTATGCCGTCGATCCGAAGCGGCTGGCAGCATTTACGCCTGAGGCTGTTTTGAAAGCCTGTGTGAGTTCCGATGTTCCGCTTTATCCATTTATCGCAAACAGCGCTGGTGAGGACGGCTTTGACTATGCACCGGCGATGGCTGCGCTCTGTGCGCGGGATTATGTGGATATCGAGAAAGCGTCTTGCAGCTTCGATTCGGATTCGTTTAAGGCGCAGCTGCAGCTGCTGGAGTTGCAGGAAGCGGCTAAAGCGGAGTCCTTTCCGTGCAATGGTCTTTTGTATTATGATGTGATTGCAGACGCGGGAACTGTCGCGTATCGCGCAGAGCGCTATCTGCTGCCGCCGATGGAGCAGTATGTATTCTGCGGATATCCCAGTGACCATGCAAACGGCAGCGTCCTGCATTTTTCGGAATTATTTGCTATCAACGCGAACAGCAAACAAAAATCCGGCGCGTGGGCTTTTTTGAGCTACCTGCTGACGCAGCCCTGTCAGGAAAGTATGCAGCTGCGCCTGCCTGTCAACGATTCTGTCCTGCATGCGCAGCTTGCCGGGCAGTTGGAAAAGGAAACGATCACGCAGCATGAGATCGATCTGTTCTACCAGCTGGTCGATGGTCTACGAGTAGCAGACTATCCGACAGATCCCGTCGAACAGATCATCCGTGAAGAACTCGCCCCCTATCTGGCCGGAGACGCGACAGAGGACGAAACGGCAGATAAGGTTCAGTCAAGAGTGTATCTATACCTGCAGGAACAGTATCAATAAATGGCAGTATACAGCCCGCGCGGCATAGCTGGCTGATGAAACCCATATTGTATTGCGAGGAGTATATAAAAATGAATACAATCAAAGATCTTCTTTTTGCTTTGATTCTTCTTTTAGCAGGGGTTGTTTGTATCCTGCTGATGCAATTTACGTCGTTTGAGATCGCCGGTATCGGCGGCGTGATCTTTCCGCTTATTGGGCTGGTAATTGCTTTTTATTCTTATTTCAAGCGAACAGACCGCAATTAATCATGCAGATTTTTAGAAAGTAGCCTGCAAGTTTTCTGACTTGCAGGCTGCCTTTTTCGACTCTGTTCATCGTTTTGAAAGCTGCTGATATAAACGCGGGAGCATGGGCGGCGATACGGATAACTCATCGACTTCCAGATCGTAAAACCAGTCTGTCAACGCCGGATCTGCCGCAAGTTCGCCGCAGACACCAACCCAAATACCGTGACGGTGCGCGCTTTGCACGCTCATTTCGATAAGTCGGAGAACCGCCTCATGGCGCGGCTCATAGTAGGCCTCCAGGCTTGGCTCCTGCCGGTCGGCTGCAAGCGTATACTGCGTCAGGTCATTTGTACCAATGCTGAAGAAATCGACCTCCTGCGCAAGCGCATCGCTGAGCAGCGCGGCCGCAGGCGTTTCGATCATGACGCCGACCGGTATGTCCGGGCAATCCGTCTCGCCCTCGTCCCGCAGCGTCTGTTGAACGTCGGCAAGAATCTGCTTACTCTGCCGTACCTGCCATACAGATGTGATCATGGGAAACATGACCGCAATCGTTCCAAACGCAGCAGCGCGGCAGATTGCGCGGAGTTGGACGCGAAAAAGGTCCGGCTGCGCAAGGCAGATGCGGATCGCACGGTAGCCAAGCGCCGGGTTTGGCCCAACAGGCAGGTTCAGATACTCCGCCTGCTTATCCGCACCAAGATCGAGCGTACGCACGATCACCATCCTGCCGTCCATCTGTTCCGCCGCTGCACGGTATTGCAGAAACTGCTCCTGCTCGCTGGGCGCATTTTCGCGGCCCAGATAGAGAAATTCGCTGCGGAACAGGCCGATTCCCTCCGCCCCGTTTTGCAGCGCTCCGGCAACCTCGCTGCTGCTGCCAACGTTAGCAAACAGGCGAAGCCTTCTGCCTCCAGCGGTATGAAGCGGCACCTGCGTGCCAGACTGGATCGCGCAGCGCGTGCTTTGCTGTTTTCGCATAATGGAATCGTATCGTGTGCACGTCTGCTCGTCCGGCTCCAGAAACACGGCCCCGGTCTCCGCATCGACGATGGCCTCTGCACCGTTTTTTGCAAAAAGAGATGCCATATCGACACCAGTGACAGCGGGGATGCCCATTGTTCGCGCCAGAATGGCCGCGTGTGAATTTGCCGTGCCACGCGCCGTTACAAAAGCAGCGACCTTCTCCCGATCAAGCCGGATCGTCTGGCTGGGCGTCAGTTCCTCTGCCGCGATGATACAGCGTGCATCCGGCAAGGCCGCCGCGTCTGCGCCGCCGCGCAGGCAGCGCAGCAAACGGGAAGCTACATCGCGTACATCCGCGCTGCGCGCCTTCATATAAGGGTCGTCCATTGCGGAAAACAGCGTTTCAAATTGCTTTCCGGTCTGCTGGACAGCATATTCACAGCTTATTGCCTCTGCTTTGAGCCTTTCGCGGACAGCTGTGCAGAAATCCTCGTCCTGCAGCATCATTTTATGGATTTCAAAGATCTGTGCTGCCTCTGCGCTGGTCTGTGTACGCGCCGTTTCTTGGAGTGCGTCCAACTCCCACAGCCCTTCCCGGAGTGCCTGTGCAAAGCGCTGCAGTTCCTCGTCCGGTGTCCGGGATGTCTCGCGGGGCACGCCGGTCTGCGCAGAAAGCAGCGTCACGAGTTTTCCGGCAGCGACGCCGCCAGATATGCCGTGACCGAATAATTCTTTCATGTTATTTCTCCCGTCTGTGTTCCGTTATACCGGCTGCCGGCTTCCGTAAGACATGCACCGTTGGTGTGTATAACAGACTGATACCAGAAAAAAGACTGTTTGCGCCAGCGCCGAAGCGTGCCGCTTCCGTCGTCATTGCGATCTACATAGATCAAACCGTAGCGTTTTCGCATCTCGCCGCTGGAGGCGCTGACAAGATCAATGCACCCCCATACTGTATATCCCAGCACCTCAATGCCGTCGGCAATGGCCTCGGCAACCTGTTGTAAATGCGCGCGCAAATATTCAATCCGATAGGCGTCGTTCACGGTCTGTTCCCCGTCTTTTCCGGGAACAAGCGTGTCGCGCGCGCCAAGGCCGTTTTCTGCGATAAAAAGCGGCAGGCCATATCGGTCATAGAGTTGGTTCATCACAATGCGAAGCCCCTTCGGGTCGATCTGCCAGCCCCATTCAGTCGCAGGCAGATAGGGATTGTCCACACCCGCAATCAGATTTCCGACAGCGCGCGGCACGTTTTTCGGGTCAGCCGCAGCGCAGGTGCTGACATAATAGCTGAAGGATACAAAATCGACCGTATTTTTCAGGAGTTCCTCGTCCCCCGGCTGCTGGTCAATCCGGATCCCGTTTTCACGGAAATAGCGGGTCAAATATCCGGGATACGCCCCGCGCACCTGCACATCGGCAAAATAAAGTCCCCGTCGTTCCTGCTCCATCGCAGCGACAACATTCTCCGGCGCAGGCGTCAGCGGATAGGTTGGCAGCGCCAGCAGCATGCAGCCGATCTTCGCCTCCGGCATAAGTGTGTGTGCAAGCTTCACCGCGCCTGCACTTGCAATCAGTTCATGGTGTGCAGCCTGAAACAGATCGCTCTGAGAAAGCTGCGCCTTCGGCGTGCAGATCCCGCCGCCCATATACGGGTTTTCCAGAATGGAATTGATCTCGTTGAATGTCACCCAATATTTCACTTTTCCGCGATAGTGCAAAAAGACCGTGCGGGCATAGCGGAGGAAGCAGTCTACCAGCTTCCGGCTGCGCCAGCCGTCATAGGTGCGTGCAAGGAAGAGCGGCGTTTCGTAGTGTGAAAGCGTTACAAGCGGCTCAATTCCATATCTGCGGCATTCGTCGAAAACATCGTCATAGAATTGCAGCCCCTTTTTATTCGGTTCCGCTTCGATTCCGAGCGGATAAATACGGGACCATGCAATCGACAGCCGCAGCACCCGAAAGCCCATTTCGGCAAACAGCGCAATATCCTCCCGGTAACGGTGATAAAAGTCGATGCCGGTCAGCTTCAGATTGTCCGCCGTCGGCATGTCGGTGACAGGGCCGTGAACGCCGTGCGGATATACATCCTGAATAGAAAGTCCCTTTCCGTCCTCCTGATAGGCGCCCTCACACTGATTTGCGGAAATAGCGCCGCCCCATAAGAAATTCTGCGGGAATTGCATGATCGTGCCTCCCGTCTCAGAACTGTGCGCGCATCAGCGCCTCGAGCGCCTGCGCAGCCTCCGCCTCCGCATCGCCTTCACAGCAGATACGCACAGTCTCTCCCTGCTTGACGTTCAGCCCCATGACCTGAAACAGCCGCTTGCAATCCGCCTGCCGCTCCCCGCAAAACATACGGATACTGCACGGGTGCTTCTGCGCCTGGCTGACCAGCAGCCCTGCCGGGCGGGCATGGATTCCGTTATCATCGTGTACAGTATAAGAAAATTCTGTCATTATTGCCATTCCTCCGTGTTCTGCCTGCGTGTTCAGCGGATTCGCTCTATGATGCACGTCTGCCCGGCCTGCGCACGCATCCCGCTATAAAAACGAAGCTGCCCGGACAGTTCGGCCTGATTTGTGACCAGCACCATAATATCCGTTTGATAGCCAAGCTGTCTGAGCAGCGGCAGATCAATCCGGCACAGGGGTTCCGCACGCCGGATCTTCTGGCCGGTGCGAACACAGGGAGAAAAGCCCCTCCCCTTCAGTTCCATGGTGTTGATGCCAATATGCACAAGGATCTCCATCCCGTCGTCCGTGCGGAGCCCATAGGCATGGCCGGTATCCTGTACGCTGATGATCCGTCCGGAGGCCGGGCTCAAAACCTCGTTTCCTTCCGGGCGGATTGCAACGCCGCCGCCCAGAATCGATTGTGCAAAAACGGGGTCGTCAACCTCGCTGACGGGCACGACAAGTCCTGTCTGTACCGCCAGCAGGCGGCCGTCACTGCCAGCTTCTTTCTTCTTGAAAAACATTGGTCGCTCCTTATTTCCAAATACATCTGACACGGTGCGCCGCCCGCTCACGCGCGGCGCACCGCAGAAGGGTCATACAGCTGCTTTCTGCTTCTTGCCTACAAAGAGCACAGTTGCGATCATTCCGGCTGCAATTTCGGCCAGGAAAACAATGGCCGATGTCACAAAGCTACCGCCCATTTCCACCAGTGGAACGGTAAAGATCGTCGCCATGCAGAAGGAGGTTGCCTTTGTGCCAAGCAGTCCAGCCAGACCGCCGCCCAGCGCACCACCGATCGCCATCGGGATTGCGTAGCGCTTGTTGCGCAGCAGATAGGAGAACAGTGTCGGCTCAGACACGCCGCCGAAAATTGCGACAAGGCTGCACGAAAGCGCAAGACTGCGCTCCTCCTTATTGCGCGCAACAAGCAGCGCGCCCAGCGCAATACCGATCACGGAGATGCAGGCTGTCCACCAGTAGCCGAACAGGATGCTGTAGCCCTGCGCAGCAAACTCCGTCAGGCACAGCGCCGTAATCTCGTTCGTCAGCGCATTATGCAGTTCCAGTCCGTTTTCGAGGCGGGCAACCATCTCATGCAGGTGGTCGGCCAGCATCAGGGCAGCTGTAATCGGGATACTGCCGTCCATACCGCGCGCCTGCTGCTCCATTTGCAGAAGCTGAACGGCAAGATCAAATTGATCCTCCGGGATCTCGTTGTAAATCTGCCGTATTCTGGCGTGCTCTGCATCGTCTGGCACGAAAAGCCTATGATCCGGATAACGCTTCAGATCGACAGCCGCGCCCGTCCGTCCGTGATAGCCGATGCCCTTGGCGACTACAATCAATTCCTTGCCGCCTGTGTCGCGCACCAGAACAACATTATTGTTGATGATCTGCCGGATAAACACAGCCCCGCCTCCCATACTTAGATTTACAGGCTCGCGCCCAGGAAATATGCCTCTGTGGTCGCCTCCGTGATAGATGCGGCGCGTTTGCAATCACCGACATAGTACGTCTCCGGCACAACGCCGTAGAGTGCCTCCACTGCGTCTGCATCTGCGCGCAAACCCGCTGCAATGACAAACGTATCGTGCGGAATGACGCGCGTTCCGCCGTCCTTCTCCCGCACCGTGCAGCCCTGCGCCGTTACGCCGGTGCAGACCGTCTGTGTCAAAATCGTGATTCGCGTTTCCTGTTCCAGATGCAGCATCAGATCCTGCCGGTACAGT
>OLQA01001462.1_pt1 | contig 20562 bp, 18 predicted proteins | sample 1673151 | NCBI WGS metagenome assembly OLQA01 (sample SAMEA3136760, study PRJEB25190) | human gut metagenome | biome: human gut; feature: human-associated habitat; material: faeces | place: Austria | collected 2013 | reverse complement strand
ACGGGCGGTTTTGTTCCATGATGAATGTAGGGCGCTGCGCCGCCGAGGGAACTGTATGAGATCGCCGGATGGTGCATGAGATCATACTTTTCATCCATGACCGGACTTGCGCCGCGAATGAACAGCAGCGCATAGCGATTATCCAGCTTTCGCACTTCGTCCGGTGTCAGCAGTTCGCGCCCGGACATCTGGAAATTGGTCGAGTAAGAACCGGATTTGCCCTTCGTCTGCCCGTGCGTTTTGGTATCAATCGTGGCCTTGCCAAGCATCTCGGAAACGTATTTGTGTGTTGACGATTCGTTGCCGCCAAGATACAAAATGGTATCACAGTTGCCTGGAATTGTCTCCCAGCTATCCTTATACAATTCTTTGATCTGTGCCATGTTCTGAATGATCACGCTTGCCGAGATGGAACGCGAGCGCATCGTCGCAAGCTCGCGCGTGAAGCCTGGCAGCGGCATGGCGGCGAACTCGTCCAGCACAAAGCGAACGTGGCGCGGCAACGGGCCGTGGTGGATCTGGTCTGCGCTGTAATAGAGGGATTGAAACGCCTGTGCGTAAAGCAGGCTCACAAGGAAGTTGAACGTGTTATCATTGTCGGGAATGACAGCGTAAAGAGCCACTTTCTTCTCGCCCAGCGTGTAAAGGTCCATAGTAATCCCGGCAGGGATTGTCCCGGCTTTTTCTCGATTCCACAAACCAGGCGTGTTCATCGGAGGAGTGATTCACAGCAAGATCCATTACCAGCTTGATGTCCCGCTTGTGTATTTCCCGCAGAAGCGTATCAAAATCCTCCATTGTCCCAAATTCAGACATGATCTTTTCATAGTCACGGATATCATATCCCATGTCCGCATTCGGAGAATCATACATTGGGCACAGCCAGACCGCGCCGACACCCAGTCATTTCAGATAATCCAGCCGGGCAATCATTCCGGGGATATCTCCGATCCCGTCGCCGTTGGAATCCTGAAAGCGCGCGGGTAGATCTGGTAAAATACCCGCTCCTGCATCGTATCAGCTTCTGACCTCCTTGTAGTATTCCGTCGGGCTCATGCCGGTCATTTTCCGAAACAGCTTGGAAAAATAGTACCGATCCTCAATCCCGACCAGATATGCGATCTCCGAAAACGGCAGATCGGTCGTGGAGATCAGCTGCTTTGCGTTGTTGATCCGCAAAATGTTGAGGTAGGCAAACACCGGCGAGCCGGTCAGGGAGGAAAACACCCGGTTCAGATAATCGAAGTTTCCCTCGAACAGTTCCTCAATCTCCCGGCTGGTCAGATGTTTAGTATAGTTCTGATTCAGATAGCGCAGAAGCTGCTCCGCGATCACGTCGGACTTTCGGATCTTCCGTCCCTGTGCGCTGTTTCTTGCAAGCAGATGCTCGTGCGCCGTCTGGAGCAGAAAGCTGTGCAGCAGGGCAGACGCCCGGCGCTTATAGTCGTCCTCCCGGCTGTCATAGCATTCTACTGCCGCATGCAGCTGTGCTTTGAATTCCCCGCCGGTCAGATGGAACTGCTTCGGCAGGCATGTCTCCGGAGCCGTGGGATCGCAGGCGTCCAAATTATAACCGACCAGACTTTGCCGCCGTTTTTCCGCCAGCAGCGCCATCGCCTGCCGGTCGTCTGCGGCCCGGTGCATGTCCGGATGTGTGAAATGCGCATAATAATAGTCGCAGGCGGCCTTCTGATAGCCCTCATGCGGCAGGCCCGGCTCCAGTAGGAAAAAATCTCCCGCGCTCAGATGATAACGGACGCCGTCCTCCTGCAAATACAGATTCCCGTCCCGGATCACATACAGGACCCATTCGTTGATGCAGCGGGAAAAATGGAGCCACGGCTCGTTATACCGGATCTGTCCCAGCATCCGCACCTTCGGGAGCAGATCTGCATTATAGGATATCAGCATACTTCTTCCCCCATCGTAAACCAGACTGCAGCCCAATAGTCCAACCGCGCAAGTTCAGCCGTATAGATCCGGCCCTGCGGTGTCTGCCGGCAGGTCAGCGGCAGACGCTCCGCGCACAGACTTTCGCCGTCCGGCGAAGCGGCAAACGCACCGGCGACCGGCCGGTCGAGCCGCACATGGATCCGGATATTCTCCGCGGCCTGCGGAGCGGCCTTTGCCTCGTTCCACCGCGCGTTGTTCCCGCGCAGGTTGACAAGCTGGATGTTCAGGCGGCTCCCGCTTTCCCGGATCATGCTCCAGACGGTACCCGCCTCCGCGTCTGTGGAAAAAACGCAGTCCTCCGCTTCAAATTGAACATCCTCATTGATCCCGCCGGCCGCAGTGCGTCCGATGTCCATACCGGCGTCCAGATACAAAAGCGCGGCATAGCGCACCAGAAAATCGCAGTACCGCTGCACCACGGGCAAAAAGGACGCTCGGAGAGAAGCGTAGTTTGCATAGTAGCTGTCCTGCAGGGCAGCTTTATTTTCGCCCAACACCAGCTGTGTGCCGCCTGCTGCGCAGATCGCGGCCCAGGACAGGCGGAACGCCCGTTCCGCACCGTCCGTGTCCGCCTGCTGGAACGGATGCAGATAGGCCGCAAGCACCACCTGCTTTCCGGAGCACAGCCGCGCTTCACGGATCAGCGTATACAGATCGCAATAGCGGTCGTTCGGCGGCCAGACCTCAATGTAGACTGCATCCTGTTTCGTTCCGGCTACCGCCTCCATCGGCCAGTTGTTGACGGCGTTGAAGATTACGCCGGCAGCAGGATCCGCTTCTCGAACTGCCTCCGCCGCCCGGTCGATCAGCTTCGGAAGCGCGTCGGTCAGCTCGACCGGACGCCGCTCCGCGTCCCAGACCTGCTTTGGAAAGCCGTAGGTGTCCATATGGATCCCGGAAAAGCCAAAGGCGACGGCCTTTCGGAATTCTGCCAGAATATGCTCCGACCAGCCGCAGCTTGGCGCGATGTTCATGTAATAGAGCCACCCGGCAAAGGTCATCGCCTGCCCGTCCATGGTATACATGGCCCATTCCGGGTGCGCTGCAAACAACTCCTTTGCAGCGGCATAGACAGCGCCGTAGGCAATGGGGCGAATCCCAGCTGCCTTGCAGGCGGCGATCTTCGCGCGGATCGCGGCAAGGTCGGTTTCCCTGCCCATGGGATCGAGATACCGCTCCTGCGGCGGCAGCAGCATGTCGTGGCGGTACATCCAGTCATAAAACTGTACGGCGTTAAAATGCAGCCGCCGGAGCCAGTCCACGTCCTGCGTTTCAGTGTCCGCAGAGGTAAAATCCGATAAAAAAGCGTACCGTGTCACCTGACGGGAATCCTCCACAACGTCGAACGCACCCTCCCACTGCGCAGAGCCGGCTTCGACGGCGACTCCGTAGCTGCCAATCGGCAGCGGCGGCAGGATCAGCGTCCGTCCGCTTTGGCGCACGGAGCAGTCAACGGGCGTTTCCAGCCGGTATACACATACGCGCGGCGCGTTCACTCCCTCCGGCAAGTACAGCCGTATCTCCTGCCCTGTCAGATACTGCGCGCGGTCAAATTCACAGGTCAGCTTCATCCCTTTACCGCCCCCTGTGTCAGGCCGCCGACGACCATTTTTCGCTGGAACAGAATAAACAGCGCGACGACCGGGATCAGCGCAAGGATCGACGCGGCAAAGACCCACTCCCAGCGCGTGGCGTACTGCCCGTTGAGCCGCTGCAGCAGCAGCGGGAGCGTCATCATTTTCTCATCCGCGCCAACGAGCACCTTGGCGGTAAAATACTCCTCCCAGAAGCCCTGAAACGCGAAAATCGTCATAGTCCCGATCGCCGGTTTGGAAAGGGGCAGCATGATTTTGAAAAAGATCGTGCCGTGTCCGCCGCCGTCGATAATGACCGATTCAGATAGAGAATCCGGCAGGCTTCGGAAGAAATTCCGCAGGAAAAACGTATGTCCGCAGACGTTGGTTGCTACATACACCAGAATCAGACCGGCACGCGTCCCGATCAGGCCGTTTGTCAGGCCCGGAAGCTGAATGCCCTTCAAAATCAGGAACTGCGGGATGATGTTCAGAAAGCCCGGCATCATCAACGTAAACAGATAAATTCCAAAGAGTTTGTCCCGGCCCGGAAATTGGATGCGGGCGAAGCCGTAGGCCGAGAGCGTGGAGATGAACACAGAAAGAATGACCGTTACACAGGTATTGACGACGCTGTTCCAGACCGCCGTCGGAAAGATCTCCAGTTCCAGAATATGCTTGTACGCGGAAAAGTCCAGTCTGGTCGGAAGCAGTCTGGGCGGGTATGGCAGCACATAGCTGAATTCCTCAAAGGAATTGCTGATCATGAAGAAAAACGGAACAGAGAAGACCAGCAGCGCACCGATCAGCAGCGCCCACAACAGGATCTGACCCAAAAGTTCCGAGCCCCGTTTGCTTTTGATACGTTTCAAGCCTATCCCTCCTGTTCTGTGCTGTTCAGCTTCAGCGTCCGGTTCAGGATCACCGTCAGGATCACGATGGTCACGGCGGAGATCATGCCGATGGCGGAAGCCTCGCCGAAGGCGAACTGATTGAATGCCTTGTCATACAGCAGATACTGCAGCGTGGATGTTTTGCCGTTCGGATTACCGCCGGTCAGCATCATGACCTGAATAAAGACGTTGAACGAACCGATGATCATGTTTACCATGACATAGAAGGTCGTAGGCCGCAGGCTCGGCATGGTGATATAGCGGAATCTTGCCCAGAGTCCGGCGCCGTCCAACTCCGCTGCCTCATACCGCTCCTTTGGAATGTTCTGCAGCGCCGCCAGATAGATCAGCATGGACCAGCCGACGTTTTTCCAGATGCCCATGAGCCAGATGGCCGCATTGCCGGACCACTCCCGCAGCAGCCACGGCACATAGTCGTCCAGCACATGCAGCACATCCACGAGGATGTAGTTGATCAGCCCGCGGTTGGAGTTATTGAACATATACTGGAACACCAGACTGACAATGACCCACGAGGTGATGACCGGCAGATAAAAGCCCACGCGGAAGATGCCCTGTCCGCGTTTGAGATTATTGATCAGATACGCGAACAGCATGCCGCCCAGCAGGATAAACGGGACGGTCACGAGCGCGTAAAGGAAGTTGTTCCGATAGGCATACCAGAACCGGGAGCCGCCGGACAAAACCTTTTTGAAATTCTCAAGACCGATAAACGTGATGTTTCCCTGCACGATCTGATAATCGGACAGCGCAATGCGGATCGTAAACAGCAGCGGATAGAGCACGAACACCGCCACCAGAATCAGCCCCGGCAGGATAAACGGCAGCGCCGTGAGCCAGCCGCGCACACCCTTGCGGACTGCACCGGGCCGCCCGGCCCGCAGGCCGGCTTTTTCGGCAGAAACCATAGGGATACCCTTCCTTTCTCAAAAAGGCCGCAGAACCGTTGGGTCCTGCGGCCTGCTGTAAGACGCGGTTTAGCTGAGCTGCTCGTCGATCCGGGCCGCTGCATCGTGAAGCGCCTGCGCCACATCCGCGCCATCAACGAAGATGCTGGTCACCGTTTCGCTCCAGATCTCCTGGATCGCGGAGTTGTTGGGAGACGGAATGCGCGCCTTGGCCGACTCCATCTGCTTCATATAAACAGACCAGACGGGATTGCTCTGCACGGCCTCACTGCTTACCAGCGACTTGAGGATCGGCAGCTGACCAGCCTCAAGCATGGCAAGCTGCACATCCTCGGAGGTCATGAACTTGGCAAACTCATAGGCTGCTTCCGGGTGTGCACTGGTGGCAAACACGGCGATATCCTCGCCGCCGACCACGGACGCGCTGCGGCCCTCGTAGGTGGGAATGGTCGCAGCGGTGATGCCCTTGGAGAGGCTGTCCTCATAGGAGCCGAAATACCACGGGCCTTCAAAGAACATGGCGTATTCGCTGTTGATGCCGTCCCATGCGTCCACGGAGCCGTCCACGTCGCGGATCGTAAACACCTTCTCGTCATGCAGCTCCACAATCTTCTGCATAGCTGCGATGCTGGCGTCGCTGTCCAGATAGCCGCTGGCCTTGGTAAAGCCGTCGTCGGTCAGCACGCCGCCGAACAGCCAGAAATACGGGTACATATCCCAGTCGCCGACGCCGGACACATTCAGGGAGTAGGTGCCGCGGGTCTTGGCGGCCTCAATGAATTCCTCCATGGTAGCGGGGATCTCATCCAGTCCCAACTCCTTGAGCACGTTGGTGTTGACAACAGCCGCCTTGCAGTTGGTATCCAGCGGCAGGCCGTAATATTTGCCCTGATAGAGATTGGTCGAAAGCGGTGCATCCAGATACGATGCAGAAAACTCTGCGAAGTCCGGGTAATCGCTCAGCGCAGCCAGACCACCCTGCTTGGCATAGGCTGCGATGTTGGCGATGTCCACACGGGCCACGTCCGGGCTCATGCCGGTGCCGAAGGAGGTCACAATCATCTGGTGGTACTGGCTGCTGTCCTGACGGACAGCCTCGACCTTGATCTCGGGATGAAGCGATTCCCAGAGCGGCATAACGACGTTCAGAAACTGCGCTTCCTCGCTGTCGCCGTAGGTATGCCAGAACGTGATGGTGACCGGTTCGGCCTGCTCGGGTGCGTCTGTCTGTTCCGGTTCGTCAGCCTGCGCAGGCGTATCGGCTGTCTGTGCGGGTGCGTCGGCGGTATTATCCGACGCAGGCTCCTGCGTCTGGGCCTTGCTGCACCCTGCCGCGCACATCACGATCATAACGACGGACAGCAGCAATGCGATCCATTTTGAAACACTCTTTTTCATTGTTTTTCCTCCTGCTTCGTAATCTCTGCGAAGTTTCATTCGCAGTTTGATTATACCCCTCCGTTTTCAGCAGGTGAATGGAGAACGGCGTTCTTATTTGTATTATAGCGACTTTTTTGAAAATATCCATGCAGCACAATCTCTATTTGCGCAGAATTTTGCCTTTCCGATTTGTGCATTTCGCTGTCGGAGGGCATACCATTGGAACGTCCGCCTTGCATGGAGCTGCGCTGCTCTGAAGCAGTCCGCGTAGGTGCTTTTTCCCGTATTCTTTGATTACTGCGGCGCAGTTTTTGCGCAGTCCAGCTTCCATCTTCATCCTTGACATCTTTTCTGTCTGCTTTATAATGGTATTATGTAAATTGAATTTTGCTTGGACTATCAAAAAATCTGCAAAGCAACCAATATTTGCGCAAAAGCAACCGATTTTTGGTTTACAAAAATCGTGGAATTTCATACAATCAGGCAGGAGAGAAATGCATGGAACTCGACGAAAAATTGACACAGGCGCGAAAAGCGGCAGGATTGACGCAGGCAGATGTTGCTGCGAAGCTGAACGTTTCCCGGCAGGCGGTTTCGCGTTGGGAAAGCGGACAGTCGAAGCCTTCCACGGAAAGGCTGCTTGCGCTTGGCGTACTTTACGGTGTGTCCATCGACCAGCTTTTGAACACAGGAAACGTTGAGGTGCCTGCTGCGAAGACCGTTTCCGCTCCGCCGGAAGTGGCGTCACGGGAAGCGGTCATTCCGGAAAAGCGGCGCACACGAGCGTGGCTGAAATATGCGGCGGTTATTCTATGTAGCGTGATCGTAACGATCTTCACCGTCTGGTTGTTCAGTAAATCCGGCCCGATTGGAAAACTGCGTCCGAAATCGATAGAAGATTTAAAATCAAAAGATATTTCCAGCGAATCAGCATCCTATTTTGATTTCACATGGGACTGAATTCAGGTAAATAATTGATCATTTAAATTATTTGGAGGTCTCAAATGAAGCGAAGCATCGTTCCTTTGCTAATCGTATCAGCTATACTTTTGGCTCTCATGGGCTGCTCGTTTGCAGAGCTGACACAGCAGAAAGCGAATGAAATCACAACGCCGGATCATTCAGCCAATTCCAGCTCAGAAGCAACACCGCAAGAGGTGGATTCTTCGCTGCCTGTCATGAATACGGTTGAGCTGATTGGGTATGTTGCCGATTCGCAAACGCCGTGGATTGAACTGTACGAAAGCACAGACAGCAAGGAGCCGCTTGCAAAGATTCCTTATGATCTGATTGCGGCGCTCCCCGGCTGTGACAGGAAAAGTGAAGCCTTTCCCTTTGGCTATCTGGATTCCATCACATTCTACTACGGTGAAATCGGCACGTTCCGTTGGTGTGTCGCCGCGCTGCCGCCCGCAGCCGGAACAGGTGCGGCGAACGTCTGCACTTCCCCGGACAGCGGCGAAACGTGGGATATTTCCGACCCGAACGCGCTTTATACTGGCACGGTCATCGGCGCTGGCTTTGCGTCTGAAACGGTCGGCTTTATCAGCTACCGCTGCTTCTTTGACAACGGCCCCGAAATCGCGCGGACGCTGGACGGCGGCAAAACATGGGCGCGGCTGGAACTGGATATTCCGGAAGAATACGCGCAGTGCAATATGCAGCCGCAGAATCCAACGTTTTCCGGCAATGACGGCAGCTATCCGGTCATACTGCTCGATAAGGACGGAAACGACCGCACCACGACACTTCATACGCACGACGGCGGTATGACTTGGACGTGGGACGGTATTCCGGCAAGCGACAGCAATACACTTGATCTTCCGGAAGAAGCTGCCGCATGGGTCAACACATATCTTTCTGCGCAGTACACCGTATTGGACACGCAGACCTTTGATTTTGACGGCAACAACTATATTCTGCTGCTCGTTGGCAGTGAAAATCCCTCAGTTACCGGCTACCAGGTATTCGCCTTGGAGCAGAATGACGGCGCATACGTTCTCTATGCGTGGAATGAATCGTATGGCTGGGATTCCTCGCTTGAAGATATGGTCTGCGCGATGCGTACAGACACATTTGCCGCTGTCTACGGTTTTACAAAAGGCAGCGATCTGGCATTCGATATGCTTGAGCTTACGCTTGACGACGGAAGCGAAGAAACTGTTTCCATCGAGCCGAATACGCCATTCCTGCATGTGATCCCCGGTAGGCTGAAAGAAGTTCAGAACATTACACTTTCCGGCAGCGAAACGAATACGAAACAAAATATTGGTCGCGGCTGGAATGCACGCCCCGACAGCGTTGAAGATATCTATCCGATGAATGACAGCATCTGGTCAAGAGTTCACGCAAGGCTGGATTGCGGACACTGGGTGCCGGAATACGAAGATGGGGTCTGGGCATTTGAGTTGGAGGACAGCAAACGGAGCGACCTGCCCGGCGATATTTTCCAGTGGCCGCGCTATTATTCTGCATTTGTCGATTATTTCAGCGGCATGAATGCCGACCTGAGCTATCTGGATCAGGATTCGTTCTGGACAAAGGACTTGTCAGAGGACGGTCAAACGCTGATCGTCACAATGACACCGGGAAATGGAGATCATACAGCGTTGACACTTTCCTATTCACGCCAAACACAGAAAATCAGTGTCGGAGATAACAATGGTCTTTGAGGCTTGGCTGGATGAAACAAACCGCATTGTGTCCTTTCACAAAATTCCAGACAGCCGGTATTACAGCGCAGAAGAACACGATTTCTGGCAGATGATCATCGACCTGATTCTGGCCGGATACCGTGTGCAGTAAAGCGCAGATTTTTTAGAAAGCAGCTTGCAAGTTTTCAGGCTTGCAAGCTGCTTTTCTCTGTAAACGCAGAGTTGCTTCATCCACCTCTGCACCTGCTGATATTTCTTCGATTCCTACGCACTTTTTCGTACAACCCCCTCGCAAAGTTCCAAGACTGCCCGCTTCGCGGCTTTGTCCTGCATCTGATATTGACGGCAGACTATAGGCGTTTCGTCCGGAGAATCTTTCGCACAGAGGGATAATCGAAAATATAGTATACGGCAGAACCTCAGCTGCCGCGGGGTTCAGGAAAGCAGGATGCGGTCGTTGTCCAGCGCTTTGCCAGTGCCAGATCTGAAGCGTTTGAGCAGGTCGTCCACATCCATATGTGTGCGTTCTTCACCGCTGACGTCCAGAATGATCTGGCCTCCGTTCATCATCAGCGTCCGATTACCGAGCGCGAGCGCGGCGCGCATATTATGCGTCACCATCAGGCAGGTCAGCTTCTGTTCAGCCGCGATGCGCGTGGTCATGGCAAGAATTTTCTCTGCTGCGGCAGGATCGAGTGCCGCGGTGTGCTCATCGAGCAGCAGGAGTTTCGGCCTGGCGATCGTCGCCATCAGAAGCGTCAGCGCCTGCCGCTGACCGCCGGACAGAAGCCCCACCGGCTGCCGCAGCCGATCCTCCAGTCCCATATTCAGTTCGCGCAGCTGCGCGCGGAAGCACTCGCGGTCCCGGCGGCTGATATGCCCCAGCCAGCCGCTGCGGCCGGCGGCCAGCGCGAGATTTTCCTCGATCGTCATGCCCGGCGCGCTGCCGCGCATCGGATCCTGAAACAGACGGCCGATGATCTTTGACCGCCGGTACTCCGGCAGGAGCGTCACATCCTGTCCGTCCAGCAGAATTTCGCCGCTGTCCGTCAGGAAGCTGCCGCTGATGGCGCCGAACAGCGTGGATTTTCCCGCGCCGTTTGCGCCGATGATCGTGATGAAATCCCCATCCGGCACGCTGAGCGACAACTCATGCAGGGCGCATTTTTCGTTGACCGTTCCGGGATTGAAGGTCTTGGAGATTTTCTTCAGTTCCAGCATCTGTCTCAGCCCGCCTTTCTCTGCATCCTGCGCCGGAGAACCGGCAGCCGTGTTCTGAGGTATGGAATCGAAATCGCAAGCACGACGATGACCGCCGACACCAGCTTCAGCATAAACGCCGGCATATCCAGCCGCAGCGCGACGGTATAGACCAGCCGGAAGACCACCGCGCCCAGAACCGCACCCACCGCGCGCAGAAAGATTCCGCCGCGGCCGAGAATCGTGCTGCCGATCAGCAGCGAGGCCAGCGCGATGGTGACCATACCCTGCCCGATGTTGATATCCGCCGCCTTCTGATACTGCGTGAGCAGGCAGCCGGACAGCGCCGTAAAGCTGCCCGCGATACACAGGCCGACCGTAGTGGTCATGGCCGGGTTGATGGACGACGAGCGCACCATGTCGGGATTATTGCCGGTCGCGCGGATGGCAAGGCCCATGCGGGTGCGAAGGAACAGCGTCAAAAGCAATACGATCAGCACCACTGCCGCAAGCACGGTCAGCAGCTTATACTGCCCAGCGAGCGGCGTACCGGCCAGCGCAGTTTTCATGAGCGAAAACACCGTTTGCGTCTTGTTGAGACTCAGAAGCGACGCGCCGTCCATAATGGCAATGTTGATGGAGTACAGCGCCGTATTGACGATGATCCCGGCAAGCAGACTGTTGACGCCCATGCGCGTCTGCAAAACAGACACGACCAGCCCGGACACCAGTCCCGCGCCCATCGCCGCAAAAACGGCCAGCACCGGATGGCCCGCCATGGCTGTGACCGCGCCGGTCACAGCGCCGAGCGTGAAGCAGCCGTCCGTAGACAGGTCGCAGACGTTCAGCATCGTGTAACTCAGATACAGCGCCAATACGGTCACAGAGCAGATAAGCCCAAGTTCCAGCGCTGTCTGTATCAGTCCCAGAACACTCGATAGATCCATGATGGTTCCTCTTTCTTTTTTTAGCGCCCGAAGCCGGCCTCATACCGGCTTCGGGCAATTTGTCTGTTCGTCGCCCCGATTACGAGAAACTCTCCGCCGTCGTCAGCGTGGTAATCTTGGTGCAGTACGGCTCGAACGCCTTGCTGACCGCGTCAAAATCAATGCCAAGCGCCGCGCAGGTCTCGGTGTTGATGGCAGCCGTGCCGTTGTCAAAGGTCTTGACCGGCGTAGCCGCAGGATCGGCGCCGTTCAGCAGGATATCCGCGATCATGTCCGCCGTTTCACGGCCAAGGTTTGCGTAGTCAACGCCGTATCCGAGGAACGCGCCGTTCAGCGCGAAGGAATCTGCGCCGGTGTACTGCGGGATGCCTGCGTCGATGAACGTCTCGTAGATGGCAAGTTCGGCTTTCATGATGGAGTTATCGGTCGGGGTAAATACTGCGTCAACACCGTCTGCGACCATGGCCTGCGCGGCCAGCATGACCTCGTCGGCTGTGCTGCCGGTGTGCTCGACGTATGCGATGCCCTTTTCGTCCAGATATGCCTTGGCGCTGGCAATGGCCGCCGTCGAGGAATCCTGACCGGCATCATACAGAAGGCCGATCTTTGCCGCATCCGGGTTGGCCGCAAAGATCAGATTCATAACGGCTGCGGTATCCAGATAGTCGGAGGTTCCGGTCACGTTGCTGCCCGGTGCTTCCAGCGACTGCACGAGTCCTGCGCCAACCGGGTCGGAAACAGCGGCAAACACAACGGGCGTCCGGCTGTCTTCCGTGGCCGTCTGCATGCGCATGGCGACGGGGGTAGCGACGCCGACGAGAAGATCCGCGCCGTTACTCTGGAAGTTTGCGATGATCTGCTCCATCACGGTCGCGTCCGCGTTGCAGTTATCATAATCGACCGCAAACTGCACGCCGGTCTCCTCGCTGATCTCGGCAAGGCGTGTCTGGATGTTCTCAACGATCTGGTTGAGGGAAGCGTCGTCCACATAGTTGCAGATGCCGATACGGAAGGTCTGCTGTTCGGCGTCCGGCACAGTTGTCTGCTGCGTGGTCTGGGGTTCGGCCGCAGTGTCTTCGGCGGGTTTCTGTCTGGCGGCGCAGGCCGCCGTGGTCAGCAGAACGGCAACGGTCAGGATGGCTGCTGCAATTTTTTTCAGGTTCAGGTTCTTCATGGTGTGTTCCTCCATTTTTGGCGTTTCGCCGTTTGATTTTTCGGGTGGCGGATGGAGGGGCCGTTGCCGACGGCCGAATTTGGAGTATAAAAAAACAGCCCCTTATCCCACATGGGACAAGAGCTGCACTCCTGCGATACCACCCAAATTGACGCTTACGCGTCCGCTCGCTTCTGCGTACCATCATACGCATCCCGGTGGATAACGGGTGGGCACCCGTCGGCTCCTACTTGCATCCGTCCGGATGGGTTCAGGCCGCCCTCAAAAGTCCATTCCCCTTACGCCGTTCCGCTGCACTCACACCGCCGGCAACTCTCTGACGCCCGGTTTTGTAAGGGTACTCCTCTTTCTCAAAGGTTTCATTGGTATTTCGTTGTTGGCGCTATTATAGTCACGGCGCGGCTGGAAGTCAATCGTCAATTTAAACGAAAAAAGGACGGCGACAGGGCAGCAATTTCTGCATTTGGATTTTGCGGGGCGCTCTCTGGCTTCCCCTTTGAAAAAGTAGGAGCCAGAGAGCGGATTGTGCAAAGCCTGTACCGTTATACAACGCAGGTCCAGCCGAACGGGTCAGGCCGGGTGCCCCACTGGATGCCGGTCAACTCGTCGTAGAGTCTCTGCGACAGCGCGCCGATGCGGTTCTGATTGACCTCGTATTTCTCATTGTTCCACGCCAATTCTCCGATGGGCGAGATGACGGCTGCAGTACCGACGCACCACGCTTCCTCCAGCGTGCCGTTTTTGGCAGCCTCGAACAGCTCGTCCACGCTGAGCAGCCGCTCCTTGACCGGAACGCCCCAGCTCTTCAGCAGCTCGATGCAGGACTTTCTTGTGACGCCGCGCAGGATGGAGCCCGTCAGCATCGGTGTGACGACGGTACCGGAAATCTTGAACATGACGTTCATGCCGCCGCCCTCTTCGACATACTTCCGCTCCACGCCGTCCAGCCAGAGGACCTGCGAATAGCCCTTTTCCATCGCCTTATCACCCGCGCGGTTGGCTGCGGCGTAGTTGCCGCCGCATTTGGCCTCGCCCGTTCCGCCGCGCACCGCGCGCACGTCCTCCGTCTCGACCATGATCGGCACAGGTTTCAGACCGTCTGAGAAATAGCTTCCCGACGGAGACAGAATGATTGCAAACGTCGCCTCATGCACACCGTGCAGGGCAAGCGTAGGATCCGTAGAATACAGAAACGGGCGGATATAGAGCGAGGTACCGGGAGCAGACGGGACCCATACGGCATCCGTCTTTACCAACTCCCGGATCGCCTGCAGGCCGTCGCGCTCATCGATACGCGGCAGGCCCAGCCGGTCGCAGGAGCGGTTCAGCCGTGCGACGTTTTCCCAGGGTCTGAACAGCTGCACGGCTTTATCCGGACGGCGGTACGCCTTCAGGCCCTCGAAGACCTCTGTGCCGTAATGCAGAACGCTTGCTGCCGGGGAAATGCTGATCGGCCCGAAGGGTACGATGCGCGCGTTGTGCCACCCCTCCCGGTCTGTATAATCCATCAGAAACATGTGATCCGTGAACACAGAGCCGAAGCCGAGCCGGTCGGCGGGCGGCAGCTTGCCGGGATGTGCTGTTTTTGTTATGCTGATATGCATCGTCATAGCCTCCTGTCTAAACGGTTTTTATAGTTCCTTGAGATGCTGCATATTGCGGCGGATGCCCTCGCAGCAGCTGTGGAATTGGGCCCGCTCTTCCTCGCTGAGCGGAAGTTCGATCACCTGCTCCACGCCGCCTGCCCCAAGGACGCACGGAACGCCCGCGAACAGCCCCGTCTCGCCATACTCGCCGCAAAGCTCGGCGCTGGCTGGCATGATGGCCTTTTCGTCGTGCAGCACAATGTGCGCCATCCGTGCCGCCGTTGTCGCAATGCCGTACTCGGTGCATTGTTTGCCGGAAAACGTGACCCAGCCACCGCCGATGGACGCTTCTTGCAGCGCCATCCGGTCAAAGCGGAAGCGTTCATCTGTTTCCGCCCACGCATCCAGCGGCATACCGCGAAAACTCACGCAGGACCATGGCGCAAACTGCAGGTTTCCGTGTTCTCCCAGCATATAGCAGGTAATGGATTTATGGTCGATACGCGACGTGCGCGCCCACATGGCCAAGCCCGATCACACCGAGACTTCTTTTCCTGCTCATAGTAAGCACATCCTTTCGTATCGAGTTCAGAGAATATTGGTGTAGCCCATAAGACTTGCGTCTGCCTGCGCAGCGGCCTGTTTGCCGCTGGCAGCAGCCAGCACGACAAGCGACGCGCCGGAAGCCATATCGCCTGCTGTCAGGGCCGGCACGCCGGTCTTCCGGACGGCCTCACACGCATCCACAGACGCCGGTTCACACCCGGAAAAGCCGGAGGCAAGCAGCAGCAGATCACAGGGCAGCTGTTCGCCGCTTCCCTGCAGAATCACCGCATTTACAGAGTCGTCATCGCCGCAGACAAGCCGTTCAATCTGTGTCTCATAGCGCCGGATATCCGCGCCGAAGACAGCCTCCGCCTCCTCATGCGCATGGTCGCGTTTTTCTGTCCGCTCCGTGCGCGGCTTGCGGATCAGCTGCGTGATGGACCGGCAGCCCTGCCGCAGTGCAACGGAGATACAGTCCGAGGCGCTGTCGCCCGCACCGACCAGCACGACCTGCTTGCCGGACGCCGTTACGGCGGGTTCTGTTTTTTCAAGCAGGGACTGCGCCGAGGCACGCAGATAATCGAGCGCATAGAAAACACCGGCCGTTTCAGCAAACGGCAGCGAAGGCCATAATAAAGTATTAATATAATCTCCTACAGACCCTTTATTATAAAGCAAAATAAGCGGCATAATCAACAACCAAAGTATACATATAATAAATATTTTAGAATATTGTTTCCCTTTACAGTTCAAGAATAATACAAATGCGCAGAATATATCCAATAAAAAAAAAGAATAGTTCAGCCATCTAGAGTTCATATCAGAATAATCCCAGTTTGCCTGAGCTTCTCCCCAAAAATCTATTGAGGCATAAAAGAACGACAAGAGTAAACTTAAAAAAATGATATAGAAAAAAGAACTTCTCATAATCACAATTTTAGCGATGATAATAAATAATCTTTTGATTTTTGTATGAAAGGATCCATTTTTTTTCTTATAAGTTGAAAGTTTATACTTCTATTTAGGTTTAACTTATCCACACTACTCAAATACCGATCATCAAGACCTGCGATATTTAATAAAGATATAACTCTAGAAGATTTTTCTTCCATCCCAATAGCGAAAAAATTCTTTTCAAAAATCAAAGAAAAAGCAACACCATGAAATGAATTACTCACAACATACTCCGCATTATCAATCAGACTTAAAAAATCGTCTACTTTTGCTATTCTTATGTACCTCTTTCCTAAATGTCTAATTCCAAAACGAATATTAATTTCTTTTATAGGTAATCCAGTCTGTTGATGAATTTTTTCAGCTAAGACAACTGTTTCTTTATTTTCCAATAAATTATATACTAAAATATACTTTTCTTTATATTCTTGAGGACTAAAGATTTTCCTCCATTCTTCTTTTGGCAACAGAAAAACCGGGTCGCAGACTAGTTCAGGATGAAAACCTAATGTATTTAATTTTTCTTTCAAATCTTGTTCACGTACCGAGAGATGCGAAAAACCGCCCAAATATTTTATCAAATAACTATTGTCATCCTCCGAACATAATATTTGCCCCATACTAGCAGCATAAGCAATTTTGACTGGTGTAATAATATTATCAGAGCCAAAATACCATGAATTAAAACCAATATCAGATATTTGACTTTGTTTTCTCCATATTTGGTCGCTGCCATAAACCACGCAATCATACCCTTTGACGATATCATTATCCTTTGAGTATAGAGGATTTTGCGTTAATCCAAGATGTTCATGCATAAATCGTTGAAGATTTCTCCTTCTACGATATCGAAACATACCCCAAAAAAGAACATTATATATCGAAACCAATTTTTCTTTTAAGGAACCATATAGAATTTTATCCATTCTCAAAATCTTATGGTACTTCTGATGGTATTCAGGCCAATAGTCCACAAAAGATACATCATGCCCTAAAGAGGACAAATATATTTTAAGACCGTAAGCCTGTAACAAAGCACCATAGTTTTCTGCTCTGTGATATGTTAATATACCTATTTTCATAAATACTACTTCTTTTCAATAATTTCCAGTCTGTCATTTTGAAAAAATGACAGATATAACTTTTTATAGGCATTAAATAAGACGAATGCACTGTCATCTTTCCAAATAAACCTATTCCAACCCCACTCTAGGTATGGGATTAACTCTCTATGTCCTACTATTTTAAGTATGAAAGATGTTATTTGTCTTCGAGTAAGATGAATTTTCAGATAGTATAATAAATAATAAACTCTGCACAGCAACATTAAAATTCTATATTTTAACGTTACCTTTCCCACACTTGCAAAGTCGCTACCTAAATTTTTGGCTGGACCTGGTTGTGTTATCCTTCTTCGTTGCCTATTAATATCTGCTACAGCCTGAAGCTTAGTTGGATCTCCTTTTCTTTTGGATAAGAAAGCAAATAAAATGATACCATCAACCTCTTTCCTTTTGAGTACAGTCGATCTTTTGCTTAATTCCAGATCATCTTTTGATAGTCTTACAATTGTCCCATCAGGACGAAGTAGTTCACAATATTCAAGCAGACTGGTAATGCTACAATCATAACACCCAGCATTTCCAAAAATAGCAGCTCCAATGGTTCCAGGAAGATCTATCAAACCCTCAAACCCCTCAAATCCGAATTCAACCATTTCGCGAGAAAGCTTGCTGACATTTACTCCGCAATCACATTCTATCACATTATCATGCACGGAATAGAAATTAACCTTTCGGGTTGAAACCACATTTTCAGGATTATATGTGGAGTAATATAATATATTGGAAGTATGCCCAATGACATCAAATTGCTTTTTCTCTGAATACAATTTACAACACAACTCTTCCAATTCAGCCCTGTTTTCCGGTATAAACAGATTTTTAATCACACCAGGATTTGGAATCTTGAGCCACGCAATCTTATTGATGCTAACATTATGGTGAACTTCCATCTTCAAAATAAACGCTTAAATTTTAACCTATTGATAAATCTTATAATTTCGGATTTACAATAAGCTTTAATAATACATTTTTGCAATTTTTCATATCCTCCTATCTTATACACAGATAAGAATTTCCTTCCTCTTTCTGTAACAGCACTAGGTGCTTGCAAATTACCATGATGAGGTAACATCTCATCCATGGGAATCCGTGTCGCAATGGTATGTGACGATATTAAATTCCACAGCCCCATACCACGCTCATTATTTATAATAGCTGATGAATAATGCTGTTTTTTGATAAAACCGTACCGCTTTATTTCATTATCACACGGTATGAAATCACCTAATGTTATATCACTAGGCTTTTGCAATGATGCATATTTACAATGATAGCATGACAGTCTGTAGCCTGCCCTATCACGAAACAAAACAAAAAAAGCACTCTTATATGAAGGAATCCGCTTTTTACCAGTTTGATCTTTATCGTTTGTGAACGAATAGAGGAAAGAATAGGTATCCTCTCTCCCAAAATGATAGTATCCCTTGTTTCGAAAACTTACATTAGTTATATGGCAGTGATTCTTTAGTTCGACAAAGTGAATATAGTCTCGGAATAATTTATCCGATGGTACGCCATGACAAACCAGATCTACAGTAAACAAATAATCGTTCTCACCAACAAACCTTTTAAGAGCGGCCACTTGGCATGACGTTCCTGAGAATAAAACAGTTCTGCCAGATTTTAAATCATCTTTTACCTGCTTATATATGCCATTCGTATGGCTCTGCATATATTTGCTGCCTTGCAACAAATGTAAATCTTTTGTATTTTCAATTCTTTTATGCTTACACTGCAATATATCATTTTCGTAAACAATGGCAGCACCATATACAACACCGTGTTCCTTCTCTAAGATATAAGTTGCAATCAATGCAAACATTCCACCAGAAGAAGACCTTCCTTCCCTATCCGTATTTGGATCGAAGCAAACATAACTTTGCTTTTGATAATCGCGACCTTGACTTCCATTCATCTGTGGGCAGACTTTGGCACACTGACCACAATCAATACATAATGCAACATCAATGACAGGAGCAATATAGCCTTCTGCGTTCTCCCTCATCGAGATCGCATTCACCGGACAGCGGTCATAACAAACCGCACATCCACAACACAATTCAGATTTTAATGATGTTATAGTCATGCTCGACAAATACTTTTTAAGTAATCTAACGATTTCTGACGCTCTTCTGTTAAAACCCTTTGGACATCAGTGTAATCAACAGTAAGATTATATGTCTTTACTGTTCCTTCCACGAGTTGGCTGGCCAATCCAGTCATATTCAGTAGATTTTCCACTCGCGAAGAGGTGGATGCAAGTTTAACGGACAGGAACGGTTTCTCAAAGAGGATAGAAAATACTGTGCCGTGGAAGGAATTGGTAACCACTACTTCAGCATTATCTATATTTGGTGACCATCAAGACGTTATGGCAGCTAGACAAACTGGTTTTGCTATGCTTGCTGAAGGATCAGTACAAGAAGTTATGGATTTAGCAGCAGTTGCACATTTAACTGCTATAAAGACAAGAATGCCATTCTTAAACTTCTTTGATGGATTTAGAACATCACATGAAATTCAAAAAATTGAAGTTTTAGATCAGGAAGAATTAGCACCATTAGTTGATATGAAATCTGTAGAAAATTTTAGAAAGGCAGCAATGAATCCAGATCATCCAGTTACAAGAGGTACAGCACAAAACCCTGATATTTACTTCCAAACTAGAGAAGCAGTAAATAAATATTATGATGATATTCCAGCTGTAGTAGAAGACTACATGGCTGAAATCACTAAATTAACAGGAAGAGAATATCATTGTTTCGATTACTATGGAGCAAAAGATGCTGATAGAGTAATTGTTGCAATGGGATCAGTGATAGATGTTGCTGAAGAAACTGTTGATTATTTAAATTCTAAAGGAGAAAAGGTTGGTTTAGTTAAAGTAAGACTTTACAGACCATTCTCAATAGAAAGATTATTAAATACTATTCCAGATACAGTTAAGAAAATTGCTGTATTAGATAAGACTAAGGAACCAGGATCAATTGGAGAACCTTTATACTTAGATGTTGTAAGAGCATTCTATGGAAAAGAAAATGCTCCAATGATAGTTGGAGGAAGATTTGGTTTAGGTTCTAAAGACCCAAATCCATCTCATATAGCAGCAGTTTATGCAAACTTAAATGCTGATGAACCTAAAAATGGATTCACTATTGGAATAGTAGATGATGTTACAAATACATCATTGGTAGCTACAGATGACATTGATGCTACACCAGAAGGAACAAAAGCATGTAAGTTCTGGGGATTAGGCTCAGATGGTACAGTTGGTGCTAATAAGCAAGCAATTAAAATTATAGGTGAAAATACAGATAAATATGTACAAGCTTACTTTGCATATGATTCAAAGAAATCTGGTGGAGTTACTATGTCTCACTTAAGATTTGGTGATACTCCAATCAGGTCTACTTACCTACTTGATGAAGCTGATTACATTGCCTGTCATAAGCAGAGCTATGTACACCAGTATGACGTAATCAAGGGCTTAAGAAAGGGTGGTATATTTGTACTTAACACTATCTGGACTCCAGAAGAATTAGATACACACCTACCAGCTGCTCTTAAGAGATATATAGCTAGAAATGAAATACAGTTCTATACTATTGATGCTGTAGATATAGCAAAAGAAATAGGACTAGGAAATAG
>OLQA01001448.1_pt1 | contig 20691 bp, 16 predicted proteins | sample 1673151 | NCBI WGS metagenome assembly OLQA01 (sample SAMEA3136760, study PRJEB25190) | human gut metagenome | biome: human gut; feature: human-associated habitat; material: faeces | place: Austria | collected 2013 | reverse complement strand
CATTCAGCAAATATTCATAGGCTTCCTTCACGGTGTACAATTGGTCGATAAAACGTATCGGCCGTGGCTGCCAGATCAAACCTGGTGCTGTCATTAAAAACAGTGTTGTATTATCTCATACTGTTGTTGGCGAGAATGCTCATATTGAAAATCAGGTAATGGACAAATGGGCCAAAGTCGTGCACGGCAATGAGATCATTGCAGAGGAAGGACATCCGGGATATATCCGCAGAGACGACATTCTCTAATGACCGAATCATTTACTAAAAATATTCTTTAACCTTCAAGAGGGCTGCCACAGTGTGGCAGCCCTCTCTTGATATCTTCCTGTTATATACTACACCTGAGTTTCTTTTTTCTCTTCTTTCATCATTGAAATATATTCATATTTCGGAAGCAGCGATGTTCCTTTGTACTCTTTACGATACTGTGTAAAAATGCGCTCCATAATATCTTTAATTTTACTTTCTTCTGCTTCAAAAAGAATGATCAGATACTGCATGGAACTGTAACGGGTGCATACGTCTACACTCCGGATCTTTTTGCAGATTACATGTTCCATACATTCCAATGCCTCTTCGATGCTTTCAATATGCGGTGCAGAATCCGGCTGAGTTTCCATTGTTACCATTACAAGATGGTATTTGTATTTATGCCGTGCACTCAGATGATTCATATATTCGAATACCCGGGCAAAGCCACGATAATCGAGATTGAATACACCGGAATATTTTCCACTGTCATGCAATGCTTTCGCAATCATTTTCAGGTCTTTTCCGATTCCGGCATTGCCAGACTCTTCATTTTCCATCTGCTGATAGAAGAAATAACTTCCCTTTCCATTCTGCTTCACATAATACAGTGCCTTATCTGCTTTTGAGTAACATTCCTCAAACGGATCGCCTTTGTTTACTTCACAGATTCCGGCTGAAATATCTGCAAAACGGATCTCCATATCCTCCTCTTTACACTGCTCGAATTTCTTCTGGATCTTTGTCACAATATCAATGATCTCTTCCTTCAGAAGTCCATGATAACCTCTGCGGATTCCGCGAACCTTAAGTCCTTTTGCAAGTGCACGTCTTACTACCGCACGGATTGCTGCGTTCATTCCCGGAGCATCTCCTCCACTTGTCAGAACACCGATTGTACGGATGCTGTCTTCGATTTCATCAAGATATTTTTCTTTGTCGACTGTTTTATTTTCTGCCATGTTTTAGTCCACCCTTTCTCTGAAATGTCTGATTACTGCCAAAACCAATCATTGTCAATTTTTTATCAACTCCGCCAATATTCTACCTTATTTAGAATATGTTTTCAATAGGTTTTTCCACTACTTTTACTCTCTTCTCGCCGAAATGATTCATCAATCTGCTTAAAATCTGTTCATTTATACCGATATTCCTGTTTTTCGGCAGTTTTTTCACCGCACGTTCCTTCGCACAGTAGATCATAACTTCATCATCTCCGTCTGAATCTGCCAGATATCCATAAACAATCTGTTCCTCATCCAGAAATGTCGCCTTATCAGGAAACTGAATCCACAATTCCTTTTTCGTCCGTTCAAATGGGATAATTTTCTCACAGATCATCTTACTCGGCTTATCATCTTCTTCCGAAACTCTTCCGCGAACAAATACCTTACTATCTACTTCCAGATAATCTCTGTTCTTCTCATAATCTCGCGGGAACACAACAACCTCTACCGTTCCCAAAAGATCTTCTACCGTAATAAATGCCATCATCTGATTCGTCTTTGTGTGCTTTATGGTCTTCTCTGTGATCATTCCACCAATAATTTCTTTCGCCCCATCATGCACTTTTGTATGACCGGTCTCTTCATCCAGCTGAAAGTCCGCCGTTGTCGCAGAAATGGATTTCTTCCACTTCTCCTCATACGCCTCAAGCGGATGTCCGCTGACATAGATTCCAAGTACTTCTTTTTCAAATGCGAGAAGTGTTTCTTTGGAGTATTCTCCCACATCAGGCATCCTGATCTGAAATTCTTCTTTCTGATCTTCACTCACCAGATCAAACAATGTCATCTGTCCAACCATAGAGTTCTTTTTTTCTTGAGTTACATGATCTACGATCTGTACATAGATACTCATGAACTGTTTTCTTGTTCCGCCAAGCGTATCCAATGCCCCCGCCTTGATCAGATTTTCTATCGTACGTTTATTTAATATGTTCTTTGCTGAAAGACGGGTAATGAAATCTTCCAGGTTCTGGAACAACCCAAGCTCTTCTCTGTCTTCCACGATTGCTTTGATCACCGGTCTTCCGATACTTTTGATTGCAGCAAGTCCATAACGGATATCCCCGCCATCTACAGAGAAGTTTGCTTCACCTTTATTAATATCCGGCGGCAGGATCTTAATATTCATCTGGCGACATGCATAAATATACTCAGATACCTTAGACGGATTATCAATGACTGATGTCATAAGCGCTGCCATATATTCTACCGGGAAATAATATTTCAGCCATGCAGTCTGATAAGAAACCACTGCATATGCAGCCGCATGAGACTTATTGAACGCATATTTTGCAAAATCGATCATTTCATCATAAATCTTATTTGCAGTCTGTTCATCAATTCCATTCTTTATACATCCTGGTACGCCTGTCTCCTCATCACCATAAATAAAGATCTTACGTTCTTTCTCCATGACTGCCGCCTTTTTCTTTGACATCGCACGACGCAGAAGGTCGCTTCGTCCAAGTGAGTATCCTGCAAGATCTCGTACAATCTGCATAACCTGCTCCTGATAGACGATACATCCATAAGTAGGGGCAAGGATCGGCTCCAGTTGTGGGCAATCATATGTGATAGAAGAACTGTCATTCTTTCCTCGGATATACTGCGGAATGAAATCCATCGGACCAGGACGATACAGCGAAATTCCGGCAATAACATCTTCCAGGTTATGCGGCTTCAGTTCCTTCATGAACCCTTTCATTCCGGCACTCTCAAGCTGGAACACACCATCTGTCTTACCGGTTCCGATATAATCCAGCACCTTTTGATCATTGTAATCTATCTGATTGATATTCAGTTCCGGCTGCTTTCTTCTTGCAAGCAGCACTGCATTCTGTATCACAGTCAATGTACGAAGGCCCAGGAAGTCCATTTTCAGAAGTCCAAGTTCTTCAAGTGTCGTCATGATAAACTGCGTTGTGATTGTTCCGTCTGCTGCCCTTGAAAGCGGTACATACTCATCAACCGGCTTCTGACAGATCACAACACCGGCAGCATGCATGGAGCAGTGTCTTGGAAGTCCTTCCAAACGCTTCGCCATATCGATCAGATTTGTCACCGTCTCATCCGTATCATATAACTTTTTCAGATCCGGATTCATTTTCAGAGCTTTATCAATTGTGATTCCAAGCTCCTGCGGAATCATTTTGGAAATAGAATCCACATAAGCATATGGCAGATCCATTACACGTCCAACATCACGGATCACACCTCGTGCTGCCAGGGTACCGAATGTAACGATCTGAGCCACACAGTCTTTTCCATATTTTCTTGTAACATAATCAATAACCTCCTGACGTCTCTCATAACAGAAGTCAACGTCGATATCGGGCATGGATACACGTTCCGGATTCAGGAAACGCTCAAACAGCAACTGATAACGGATTGGATCGATTGTCGTGATCTCAAGGCAATAGGACACGATACTTCCTGCAGCGGATCCACGTCCCGGCCCAACTGAGATTCCGTGATCTTTTGCGTATTTAATAAAATCCCACACGATCAGGAAATAATCTACATACCCCATCTGATGAATCGTTTCCAATTCATAAGCCAAACGCTCTTTCAATTCTTCCGAAGGATCACCGTAACGCTTTTCCAATCCTTCATAGCAAAGCTTCTGCAGATATTCCCAGGAAGTATAACCATCCGGCACATCATATTTCGGAAGTTTTGTTACACCAAATTCAATCTCGACATGACATCGATCCGCAATCTTCTGTGTATTCTCCAACGCCTGTTTCGCATAAGGGAACAGACGTAGCATCTCTTCTTCTGACTTCACATAATACTGCCCGCCGTCATACCGCATACGATTCTCATCTGAAAGCTTCTTTCCGGTCTGAATACAAAGTAGAATATCATGTGGCTTCGCATCTTCTGCATATGTATAATGAATATCATTCGTAGCAACCAGCTCAATTCCTGTCTCTTCAGACATTTTGAACAGCTGTTGATTGACAAGTCCCTGCTCTGGTATTCCATGATCCTGCAACTCCAGGAAGAAATTCCCTTCGCCGAAAATTTCCTGATACTCTAAAGCTGTCTTCTTCGCCTCTTCATATAATCCCTTCGTCAGGAATCTTGCCACCTCACCTGCCAGACAGGCACTTAAAGCAATGATACCTTTATGGTACTTGCGCAGAAGTTCCTTATCCACTCGCGGTTTATAGTAATAACCTTCCACAAATCCCTTCGAAACAATCTTCGTCAGATTCGCATATCCTTCCTCATTTTCTGCCAGAAGCACAAGATGATAATATCTGTCATCTCCTCCTGTGATCTCGCGATCAAAACGAGAATTCGGAGCCACATACACTTCACATCCAAGGATTGGATTGATTCCCTGCTTCTTGGCTTCCCGATAGAAATCGATCACACCATACATAACACCGTGATCTGTAATTGCCGCACTGTTCATCCCAAGTTCTTTGACCCTGGACACGTATTCTTTTATCTTATTCGATCCATCCAGCAGACTAAATTCTGTATGGACATGCAAATGTGCAAAACTCATAGTTCACCTCAATGATCAAATTTTAACTAAGAAAAGGGAAGGCTCTGACTTGATACACAGGTCAGAATCCCTTCCCTTCATTTTACACTCTTTATGGAAATTTTAAAATGTTAAATCTTATTTATTTCCACCATCTATCATAAACTGGATCAGCTTATCTGTATCTTCTTTCTCGTAAGCGATAACTTCCAGCTCCGGAATCTCTCCGTTAGAGAAAATGTTAGCCATAGATACATACTGGGAAAGTTTAGACTTCAGGTTCAGTCTGTCTCCCTCACCTGTTACTAACTCTACTCTTCCTTTACAAGAATCTACTACCTTAAAAAATCCTTCAACATCTGTAATATTCTGAACTTTCATTCTAAATACCCCTTTCTTTTAACAATTTAATTATAACTTTACTTCCTAAATTCATCTGGGAATGATATTACCTATCATTTTCTCATTCCTAATGTTATTATAACGCATTTAAAGCATATTACAAGTAGGAAGAATCACTATTTTTCTCATTTTCAGCATATAAAATCTCACACTTTTTTCTATTTGAAACAACACTTCCTACAAGTCATAGTCACTTTCTCTAACACGTAACGGTTCGTTTGCAGATTGCTTTTACAAACTATAAATACCGTCCTCTTTGATCACGATTTTCTTCTGTTTCAAGAGTCTTCCAACTGCACGTTTGAACGCAGCTTTACTCATTCCCATCTCTGCTTTGATGCGCTCCGGATCTGCTTTATCTGTGAATGGAAGTTTACCCCCACAAGTCTCAATGCATTCCAGAATCAGTTCTGCATCTTTGTCCATCTGCTCCGGAATCTTGCCACGGACACTCAGATCCAGTTTTCCATCCTCTTTGACTGCTGCCACACGTGCTTCAATCTCCTGTCCCGGATACATTCTTCCATACATCTCTCTCTTCGGAATCAATGCAGAATACAGATTATCTACTGCCACGAAAGCTCCCAGATCACGATTCACCTCATAAACTGTTCCGGTTACAACATCATCCTTTTTATAAGGAGAGTCTGTCTGCAGAAGATGATAGATCTTCATTGTCGCACAAAGTCTCTCGCTCTTATCTACATAAAGACTTACCAGACAGCGGTCGCCCTTCTCTACCTTCTCTGTCTGTTCCTTAAATGGAAGGAACAGGTCCTTCTCAAGTCCCCAGTCAAGAAAAGCACCCATTCTGCCCACATCTGCTACTGTCAGGACAGCCAGCTGTCCAAGAGTGATCTTTGGCTCATTCGTTGTTGCGATCATGCGATCGGAAGAATCTTTATAGAGGAATACCTCGATCGGATCTCCCAGTTCGATTCCGTCCGGAACCTGTTTCTTTGGAAGAAGAACACGCTCCTCGTCACTTCCAAGATATACTCCAAAATCTACCAGCTTTACTACCGTAAGTACCTGTTTTACTCCTAATCTCATCTTTTCTCCATTCTGCCGCTGGCTTACGCGGCCCATTTTTTAATATGTTTTCTATACCTTAAGGTATTTTCTATGCTGTTGTCAATCGAATCTCATCAATTTCTTTGATTCTTTATTTATTCTTTCTATGAATTGATTTACCTTTCTGAATTATGTATAATTACTTCAATGTGAGAGCAATCTTTCTGCCTACAGCCTGTCTGAGGCAGTATTTTTAAGAGAGGATATTAGTATGAGTGCACAAAATCTTACTTTATTGACAGACCTGTATGAGCTTACTATGATGCAGGGATATTTTGAAACACAGGAAAATCAGACCGTTGTATTCGATGTTTTCTTCCGTGACAATCCGAACAAAGGCGGATATTCCGTCATGGCAGGACTGGATCAGGTCATTGACTATATTAAAAATCTGAATTTTTCTTATGAAGATGTTGATTATTTAAGAGGGCTCGGATTGTTCAGTGAGGATTTTCTTCATTATCTGAGCGGATTTCATTTTAGCGGAGACATTTATGCGATCCCGGAAGGAAGCGTCATCTTCCCAAGAGAACCGCTTCTGAAAGTCGTAGCTCCGATCATGGAGGCTCAGCTTGTTGAGACTGCAATTCTTACAATTCTGAATCATCAGTGCCTGATCGCTACGAAAGCTTCCCGTGTTGTTTATGCGGCACAAGGAGACGGTATCATGGAGTTCGGACTTCGACGCGCCCAGGGACCGGATGCAGGACTGTACGGAGCAAGAGCTGCTGTGATCGGTGGATGCGTCGGAACTTCCAATGTACTCGCCGGCGAAATGTTTGATGTACCGGTTATGGGAACGCATGCACACAGTTGGATCATGACTTTCAAAGATGAATATACTGCATTTAAAGAATATGCAAGATTGTATCCTGATGCATGTACACTGCTTGTCGATACTTATGACACATTGAAATCCGGTGTTCCGAATGCGATCCGTGTTTTTACCGAGATGCGCGAAGCAGGCATCAAACCGAAGAGCTACGGTATCCGCCTTGACTCCGGTGATCTCGCTTATCTTTCTAAAAAGGCACGTAAGATGCTGGATGACGCCGGATTCCAGGATGCTGTCATTGCCGCTTCCAACGACCTGGATGAATTTCTGATCCACGATCTCAAGATGCAGGGCGCTGCAATTTCTTCCTGGGGTGTCGGAACGAATCTTATTACCTCTAAGGACTGCCCATCCTTTGGCGGTGTATATAAACTGGCTGCTATTCAAAACGCAGAAGGCGAATTCCAGCCAAAGATTAAAATTTCTGAAAACATTGAAAAGATCACCAACCCAGGAAATAAAACTATCTATCGCATTTACGACAAAGAGACTGGTATGCTGCGTGCCGATCTGATCTGCTTTGCTGATGAGACATTTAATACAGGGGAAGATCTTCTTCTCTTTGACCCAAATGCTACATGGAAGAAAACACTTCTTCCGGGTGGAACCTACACAATGCGTGAACTGCTTGTCCCAATCTTCCAGCATGGAGAATGTAAGTATGAGTCCCCATCTGTAAAGGAGATTGCAGAATTCTGTCGTCAGGAAAAAAAGACGCTTTGGGATGAGACAAAACGTCTCTTCAATCCACATAAGGTATATGTGGATCTTTCCCAAAAACTGTACGATACAAAAACCAAGCTGCTGAATGAAGCACATCATTAATTACTGTCACTATATAACGAAATGGAGTTTTAATTATTATGAAATACCAAGTGATTGTACTTGATCTAGACGGTACACTAACCAATTCAAAAAAAGAAATAACGCCCCCTACAAGGGACGCTCTGATTGAAATTCAACAGAATGGAAAAAAAGTAGTCCTCGCCAGCGGTCGCCCGATCAACGGTGTCGCACCTCTGGCAGAGGAATTATATCTAAAAGAATACGGTGGATTCATGCTCTCCTTTAACGGTGCGAGAATCACCCGCTGTTCTGACAATGCAATTATTTATAATAAGGTTATCCCACAGGAAGTCATCCGTCCGATTTACGAGGCGGTAAAAGAATATCCTGGATTGGACCTTATCTCTTATACGGATAAAGTAATCCTCTCCGGTATTAAAAGTAATGAATACACTGAAAAAGAAGCCGCCATCAACAGCATGGAGATCTGTCCGGTTGAGGACTTCCCTGCCGCACTTGATTTCCCGGTCAATAAAATACTTATCCCAGGTGAACCTTCCATCCTGGAAGACCTGATGCCGAAGCTGCAGAAACAATACCACGGACTGCTCAACATCTACCGTTCTGAGCCATTCTTCTTAGAGATCATGCCTCAGAATATCGATAAAGCACACTCTCTGCAGAAGCTTCTGAACAGTATCGGTCTCACTGCCGATTCCATGATCTGCTGCGGCGACGGCTTCAATGATCTGTCCATGATCGAATATGCCGGTCTTGGTGTAGCAATGGGGAATGCCCAGCCAGTCGTCAAAGAATCTGCCGACTTTATCACAAAGTCGAATGATGAGGACGGGATTCTTCACGTTGTAAATCTTTACATGAGAGATTAGGCCTTCTCTCCGGAAGCTGCGCAAGAATCACAGCCGCAAATACAAGGGCACATCCAAAAAGTTCCCTTGGAGACAAGGTTTCTCCAAGAATCACCCAGCCTGCAAGTACTGAAAATACAGACTCAAGACTTAACAGCAGAGATGCAACTGTCGGGTCTGTATTTTTTTGTGCAACAATCTGCAAAGTATATCCTACTCCACAAGACATGATTCCTGCATAAGCAATTGGCTTCCATGCCTGCAATATAGAATAAATTTCCGGGTGCTCAAATAAAATTGTCGGTATCATACATAAGATTCCACAAACAAAAAACTGAATACAGGACATCTTCACTCCGTCTGCCTTTGGTGAAAAATGATCGATCACAAGAATATGGAATGAAAAAGCAACAGAACCCAGTAAAATATAAAAATCTCCTTTTGCAATGGATAATCCTGATGTCATACACAGAAAATACATTCCGATCACTGCAAGTACCACACCAATCCATACTTTAATTCCGGCCTTTTTGCCAACGGCCAGCCCCAGGATTGGAACAATCAGAATATATAATGCCGTGATAAATCCTGCTTTTCCCGCCGTTGTATATTGTATCCCGATCTGTTGCAAGGAACTTCCCAGCATAAGGAAAAATCCACAACAAATACCACCGATGATAAGTGTTTTCTTATTTTGTATAACTTCTTTTCCTTGTGATATCTCCTCCTTTCTCTTTTTATCCAATACATAAATCACCGGAATCAATACGATTCCACCAAGTATACTTCTGGCACTGTTAAATGTGAATGGACCGATGTAGTCCATCCCAGCACTTTGTGCAACAAATGCTGCGCCCCAAATAAGCGCGATTATCAGAAGTATTAAATTGTTTACATACCTCTTTTTCAATTTTTTTACCTCTTTTACAATTTTCAGCCAATCTCTAGTATACAAAAAAATCTGCCGATTGGCAGATTTTTTTGATTTTTCTTATTATTTTTCTTAATAGTGCATAATTACCGGATCTCCAACCTGGATCAACTCATACAATTTCCCGGCATCCGAATAGCTCATATTGATACATCCATGAGAACCTCTGTAGGTATATACATTTCCTCCAAAACTGCTCTGCCATGTTGCATCATGAAAACCAACACCGGAATACGTTACACGCATCCAATATTTTACAGGAGTTTCATACTCTCTTGTTCCATCCGGTCTTAAATTACCGCGCAGTACTTTATTCTGCATTCGTTCCAAAATCGTATAAACTCCTGCCGGAGTACTTCTTCCGCCTTTCGGAAGTCCGGTCACTACATCTGCTGACATTAAAACTTCTCCGTCTTTGACATACCACATTTTCTGATTCGTCAGATCGACTTCTGCATAGGTGGAGCCCCAATCCTGCGCACCATGCGATGCCGCAGTCTTTCCTTCCACATAAACCGGCTCTCGACTTATTGTTTCTCCGCTTTCAACATTCGCGAGAAGTGTCTCATACTCTGCCTTTTCATTAATCTCCCAACCGTAAGTTCCACCGGAAACTTCGGTTGCTCTTCCATCCGGTGTAGTGAATTGTCTGGTCTTTCCTGCAGTATCATACTGCTGCGCAAACTGTGTCACCCATTCCTGTATAAGTTCCGGGTGAAATGTCACCACATAATTCTCATCTGCTGTCACCCACTGTGAAATAATTGTTTTATCAACCACAACCGGTGTATCAAGTCCCATCTCATAAGTTACACTCGCATTCAGGTATGCATTCATCGCATCGCACGCCTGCTGAACTTCCAATGACTCCTTTGTATATAGCGGCTGTACATAACATCCTGCTTCATCAAGATCCAACTGCTCTTGCAGTCCCTCTATCGCTTGGACTACCGCTTTCTTCAATGCATCTGCATCGATTGCTGTCCCTTCCGTAATGTCTCCCGGAACAAACTTTTCTCCGTCAAACACCGGCATAGAAGATATCGGCTGCACCTGTTCTGTTGTCACAGCTGTCAGACTTGCAATCTTCGCATCTAATGCATTCCCATCATAATCCGCACTTGCCGTGATGGACAATCCTTTTCCCTCTCCCGACCATGCTGCCGGCCACAGAAAAACGGACTGCTCCTTTAATAATTTATCTATCGCTCCATTTTCTTTATATTCAACAGAGATCTCTTTTCCTGTAATGCTATCAGAAAGTCCCGCATGTTCTGTAATCTTCAATTCATACTTCTTAACTTCTGATTTTAGATAATCTGCCACATCTTCTTCCTTAGCATATGAAAAATCTTTCCCGTTAACCTTTGTATTTGGAAGAAAATGACTCATAAAATACAAAGCGGTTCCTATGTACCCTAAAACCAAGATTCCTGCAACTATTCCAAGGCTGATCCATAACCATTTTTTCTTGTTGTCCCCCATCAAATGACTTCTCCTTTGTAATTACTTTATCGCCTGTCCTTCTGTAGTATTTCACTACTGACAAACCGCTTTTATAGCTTACACATTTTCTATTATGACAGAAACGCAAAGATATTTCCTTAATTTTTTCTTATTTTAGTAATATTTTATTCCTTTGGATATAAATTAAGAGGGACACTACAATAAAATAGTATCCCCCTTCACTCACTATAACAAAGTACAGTCTATAATTTATTCACATTTTGTAAAGTACATAGAAATTCCCTGTCCACCACCAATACACATACTGATCATTGCATCTTTCTTATCTGTTCTCATCAACTCATACATTACTTTTACAGTAAGCATAGCTCCTGTTGCTCCAATCGGATGTCCAATGGAAATTCCACCACCATATATATTTACTTTTTCTGGATCTAATCCAAGATCACGACTTACAGCATATGCCTGGCTTGCAAACGCTTCATTAATTTCAAACATATCAATAGACTTCAAATCAACACCTAGTTTGTTTGCAAGTTTCTCACTAGAGAACTTTGGTGAATATCCCATCAATTCTGCATCAAACCCTGCAATTGCATATCCTTCAATTTTCATCTTTGGTGTTACACCAAGCTCTTCTGCTTTCTCTTTAGACATTACAACAACTGCTGCTGCGCCATCGTTTAAGCTGGATGAATTTGCTGCTGTAACTGTACCGCCTTTCACAAAACATGGACGAAGTTTTGCAAGTTTTTCCATACTCTGTCCTTCTCTTGGACCTTCATCGGTATCAAATATTGTTATATTTCCCTTACGATCTTTCAATTCAACTGGAAGAATCTCATCTTTGAATTTACCTTCTTTGATTGCCTTGCATGCTCTCTGATGGCTGCGTACTGCGAACGCATCCTGTTCTTCTCTTGTTACATGGTATTTCTCTGCTACATTTTCTGCTGTCACACCATTGTGGTTTCCATCCAGAGGCCATGTCAGGATATCAATCACTCCATCCTCGAATACCTTATGTCCCATTCTTGCTCCCCAACGTGCATCATTTACATAATATGGAAGTCTGGAAATGTTCTCTGTACCACCTGCAACAACAACATCTGCCTGTCCTGTCTGAATCTCCATAACAGCCTCTGCAATAGACTGAAGTCCTGATCCACACTGACGGTTTACAGAATATGCTGTTGTCTCTTTTGGCATTCCAGCTTTTAAACTGACTGCTCTTGCAATGAAGCCATTCTCTGCAACTTCTCCAACCTGTCCAATTACAACTTCATCAACATCTGATGGCTGGATTCCTGCTCTTTTCACAGCTTCTTTAACTACCATAGCTCCCATATCGATTGCTGTGATATCCTTTAAGCTTCCACCATAGCTTCCTACTGGAAGTCTTACTCCACTTACAACAACTACTTCTTTCATTTTTATATCCTCCTGTTGTTCTGTTTTTTGCGGTTCTCTCTCGTAAGCAAGAACCGCCTTTGATACTATATTTATTGAATCTGTAATTTTATTTTTAGAAGTTAGATCCGATCTTATTTCCTTTTTCATCGTATTTGTAGAATCCCTGTCCTGTCTTCTTTCCAAGCATTCCTGATTTGACCATTGTCTCAAGAAGTGGGCATGGACGATATTTGCTGTCATGGAATCCGTTGTAAAGTCCTGTCATTGTTGCAAGCATTGTGTCGATTCCAACAAAGTCTGTCAGCTCGATTGGTCCCATCGGGTGGTTACACCCGAGCTTCATTGCGTTGTCAACATCTTCCGGTTTGCTTCCTTCCATTACCATGAAGGCTGCCTCGTTCTGCATTGGAACAAGGATACGATTTACCATGAATCCAGGAAACTCTGGAGCATCTACTGTTGTCTTTCCAATCTTTCCTGCAAATTCTTTCACTACATCATATGTCTCATCGGATGTTACAAGTCCACGAACCAGCTCAAGAAGCTTCATAACCGGTGCCGGATAGAAGAAGTGTGCTCCCATTACTTTGTCCGGACGGTTTGTAACAGATGCTATCTCAGAGATACTCAATCCTGATGTGTTAGATACAATGATTGTCTCTGCATCTGCAAGCTCATCTACTTTCTTAAATGTATCTTTTTTAATCTCAATCTTCTCAGGTACTGCTTCAACTACAAGAAACGCACCCTTTACATCTTCGAAGTTCTGGCTGTATGTCAGGCGTCCAAGGATTTCTGCTTTCTTCTCTTCTGTCATAGATCCTTTTGCTACTTTACGGCTGAACAATTTTTCTACTGTTGCTTTTGATTTTTCGATTGCAGCTTCGAATGTATCAATATTTACTACATCGTAACCTGCTGTCGCACAAGCCTGTGCGATTCCATTTCCCATCAATCCTGCTCCGATAACTGCTACTTTGTTTTTCTCCATGTTTTTGTACCTCTTTTATGTTAATTTTAATTGTTACCCGTTTGATTATTTCTCTTTAAGCTGTAATCCGAATGGTCCGTTCTGAATGAACAGGGACGCATCCATTTCCCTTAGTTCCTCGCTGATGATCGGCTTAAAATCCATCATATCTAGAATCTGTGTATGAAGGTCGATACCTGGTGCAATCTCAATCAGCTTCACACCTTCTTTGCAGAGCTCGAAGACTGCACGTTCTGTCACGATCATAACCTCCTGACCTTTCTTTCTTGCCATCGGTCCGTTAAAGGAAAGCTGTGCTACATTTCTCACCATCTTGCGGATCTTGCCTTCCTGAAGAATGTTCAACTTACCATCTTTGAATTCATATTTTGCACCGCTTGCAGTAAATGTTCCAAGGAATACGATCTTCTTCGCATTCTGTGTAATATCAATAAATCCACCGGCTCCAGTACATCTTGTTCCCATCTTTGTGGAGTTGACGCTTCCGTCTTCTCCCAGTTCTCCAAGCCCCATATATGTAATGTCTACACCAGCTCCGTTATAATAATCCATCTGCTCATGATGGCCAATCATTGCCATCAGATTCTGGCCAATTCCGAAGTCAATTCCGCCGGCCTGAACACCACCATAAATACCAGACTCTACCGTAATAACAACATCATCGGATACCTTTTCCTCATTGCAGACCTTTCCGATCATGTCATTTGGAATTCCTGTTCCAAGGTTGATGACTGCTCCTCTATACAGTTCCTGTGCTCCTCGTCTTGCAATAAACTTTCTCTCGTTGAACGGTGCCGGTGGAATATCTCCTGCCGGTACTCTTGCAAGTCCGCAGTAGGATGGGTCATAGTACCAAGATGAAGTCTGTCTGTGATCTTCCATTGGATTCTCACATACAACAATATCATCAATAAATACTCCCGGAACCGTTACATCCTTTGGATTGATCGTTCCTGACTGTACCACCTGTTTTACTTGTGCAATAACGCGTCCACCATATCTTTTAGCTGCCAAAACTGCTGGAAGTACTTCCAGTTTCATTGCCTCTTCTGTTGTCGTAAGATTTCCCATCTCATCCTCGAATCAGAACAGTATCAAGCGGGATCTCTTTATAAAACATGTACTCTTCTCCGCCATATTCGAGAATATCCACAAGATCTGGAAGTGGCTTTGTACGGTCATTCATCTTTCCTCCTTCTACTCTCGGATCAATGAAAGTACCAAGTCCAACCTTAGACATCTTACCTGGAAGTCCACATGCCATACTTCGATAAAGCTGTGCAATCTGTCCTTGCGGCAGACAATATGCTTCTACCTGACTGTTGGCAATCATCTCCATCCATCTCGGTTGCAGACCCCAATGGGATCCAACAATTCTCTTGACAAGCCCTTCGTGCGCCAAATGCTGAATTCCATCTTTTCTATCACTCTGTCCACAGGAATGAACCAAAGTAATATCGGCAGGATGACCAACCGTTTCAAATCTCTTTTCAATTGCTTTCAAAATTGATTCACTTGCACTGACCAGTGTCATTCCTATCGTGCATAATATAGACCCATCCTGGATCTTTTCTGCTGCCTCCTGTGCAGTAATAAAATTTGCTTTTAACATAATGCCTCCTCTTCTAAAAAGTGTTCTGATATACTTCTTATCTGTCTTAAGTCCTGGTGTCTTCGGAATTGCATCCAGAAAAAGAATCCGCTCCGGCACCTTGAATCTTGCCATCTCTTTTAACATTTCTTCTTTGATCTGTTCCTCTGTAAGTTGTGCACCCTTTTCAAGAACTACAACGGCTGCTGCAACCTCTCCGTACTTCTCATTAGGAATTCCGACAACCGCTGCATCTTTAACCCCCTTAAATGCGATAAGTTCATCCTCTACATCAGTACACCAAATCTTCTCTCCACCACGGTTAACCATATCTTTCTTACGGTCTACGAAAAACACAAATGCATCCTCGTTCTGATATCCCATATCTCCCGTATCGAGCCAGCCATCTTCTGTAAATAACGGTGATTCCATCTTATAATAGTATTCCACTACATTAGCTCCACGGATATAAACTGTTCCGACAGTTCCAGTCTCAACCTCGTGTCCATCATCATCAAGAATTTTAAGTTCCAGTCCTGGAACAGGTCTTCCGGAAGAAGATGGATAAATACTTAAAGCCGTATCCGTCGGAAACAGAGTTCCCGGGCTTGCTGTCTCTGTCATGCCAAATACAGTACGAATCTCTGTGGTCGGCAGCCATTTATGTAACTGCTTTAACTTCTCCACCGGCATATAACTGCTTCCGCACAACATCATACGCAAGGAAGGAAGTGCCGGATACTCTTCTTTCAGATCCATCAAAAGTCCAAAAACTGTTGGCGAACCATGCATGAATGTGATCTTATTCTTTTCAATACATTCCAAAATACGATGTGCTTCATATCTTCTGTATAAATAAACAGTTCCACCAGAATAAACAAACAGTCCTAACAATGCAATCAACCCCGTTACATGATAAATCGGAACTGGTATGATCGTCTTATCTTCCGGTGTTATCTCACATAATCGGTGATATACCATCGTCGCATGAATGACATTGTAATTCTTCATCACAACACCTTTACTGACCGATGTCGTTCCCGAGGTAAACATCAGAATCATCTCATCTTCAAGCTTTCCCTGTGAACCGCCTCTTTTTCCTTTCGGCAGTTCAAGATGCCGGAATCCATATCCTTCTTCCTCGTCAACAGAATAGACAATTGGAAATTGTTCCTCATACTTTTTCACCCAGTCTGTAAATCTTTCTGCTGCCACCAACAGATCAATATCTGCTTTTTCAATCAATGCCTGTATCTCGTGCTCTCTATATTTACTTGGAAATGGAATCACAACAGCACCAATCTTGCAGATTGCATAGAACACAGTACAGAACTCAATACTATTATGAAGAAGCATTCCTACATGCTGTCCTCTTTGAAGCCCTTTTTCTGTCAGCCACTGTGCAAAATCATCTACCATCCCGATGAACGTTCCATAGGTGTAGGCTCTATTCCAGTTGTCAGAAAATCCAATCTTATCTGGAAATTTCTCCGCTGTCTCCTCAAGAATCTCATAATAATTATTTTTCATATCTGAGAATGTACAGACCTGGTGATTTCCGATCGTCCGCATTTCCATGCCTTTCGTCACATGAACATTCCAGACCTCTTGTCCCTTTATCATCTCAAACTCCTTTCAGCTTACGCTGATCATTTTATGAAACCGCTCCCATAAATATTCAAAAAAATATTTGTTCTTTCGAACTACCCATAGTTTATTATATTTTATAGTCTTTTTCAATCTGAAATTGTCACAATTTTTATTTTATTTCTTGTTTTATTTGCACAAATAAATAGTTTATTTCACTATATTAGTGAATACCGCTCTCATTATTTAAATCTGTTTTTATTGGTTTTAAGAAGTATTTATGATATACTCAAGATTAAGAAAAAGACTTTTGACAGCACCAACAGAAAAACCAAATGAGGTAACATCATGAATGAGAAAATTGATATTAACTATATTGCAAAAAAAGCAAATGTCTCTCGTTCTACTGTCTCAAGGGTTCTGACAAAAAAAACAAATGTAAAGGAATCCACACGTGAAAAAGTAGAGCAGGTCATGGCAGAACTGAACTATCATCCAAACTCTATGGCCAGAGGACTTGCTACTGGAAAACAGAATATCATCGCGCTTGTAGTTTCCGATATCCGGAATCCTTTCTACGCACAGCTTGTCTGGACGATTAGTACTTCTCTTCGCGAAAAGGGGTATCTTATGACACTTTATAACAGTGCAGATATGACACGAAAAGACCGTGAATCTCTCTGGAGTCTTTTAGACTATGGATTCTCCGGTCTGATTATGGCAGACGCAAGAAAAGAGGATGATTTTTCTCAATTCTTAAAGCAGGCTGACTGCCCGATTGTTCTCGTCAACAGGACACTCGGCATTGCCAACACATACGATACGATCACTTTGGACAATATGCAGGGCGGATATCTCGCAACAAAGCATCTTCTGGAACTTGGTCATCGGCGAATCGCCATGCTCCGCGGACCAGAAATTTCTACAACCAGTCAGGGACGTTACGAGGGATATGTCTATGCACTTCAGGAAGCCGGAATTCCATTAGATAAGACTTTGATCCGTGCGGGAAAACTGAACATGGAATTTGGACGGGAGTTTGCCAAAAAAATTATTCTTCATTCTGACAATCCCCCTTCTGCCGTATTTGTTGGAGGCGATTTCACCTGTTATGGATTGATGGATGCCTGCATCCGTGCAGGAATACGAATTCCAGAAGATTTAAGCATCGTCAGTTTTGATGATATTCCTTTTTCTGATACAGCAATGGTTAATCTAACTACAATCTCCCATGCTTATACACAGATTGGTGAGCTTGTTGCTAAGAAGATTGTCCATAGAATCGAACAGCCAGATGCTCCTGTCGAACAAATCACATTGCTGCCAACCCTTGTAAAAAGAGGAAGTACAGCACCATACAAAAAATAATTTTTTCTTTTAAACTTTTATCAATGAAAAACTCAAAAGCTGCCGTTTTACAAAAGATTATTTTATAAAGCGGCAGCTTTTTATATTAACTGTTTTTTTCTAATTCGATAGATTCATCCGCCAGCAGATGATACAATTCATCAATCTGGTCGTCAGAAAGCACCCTCTCATTCTTTTCATTTTCTTCTTTCAGTGTCTGAATCAGCTGCTTCCTATGGATTATAGGAATTTCATTTTCAGGTGTTCCATCCCATGTAATTTCTGCATGCTCTGGGAATATAATAACAGAACGCACCGGAATCTTAGTAGCCCCGATTCTCTGCTCTATTCTCTTTGCAAAAAATCTGCTCTCATCCATTGGATTCTTGAACAGGTACTCATGCTGTTTGTCCGCCTGTCCCTTCTTCCCTTTTTCCGTGTAATATTGCTTGTAATCTCCATGTTTCTTCAGAACAACCTTTCCGCTCTGATTCCCGATGGAAGGAGTATCAGGATATATGCCTGCGGAGTCTTCTCATTCTTGTCCTGTGCAATCTGATAGAAAATCTTGTGCTTTCCAAACTCATTATTCAAATAAAAGCTTTCAGACAAACGTACTAGATTTTTCCTGCGAAATGCATACTCAAAATAACTTGAATAGATTTCTATATAAATGCTTCTTCTAAAACGATTCCACTGGTAAATCGTCTTGATCAACCAGTATCCTCCTGCTACAAATGCAAGACCTATTAAAACGTCACTCCACACTGACATAGCTACCTCCTGAATTTATCCTGACCTCTTTAGTCGAGTTCAGGTCCGTTATGTTTCTCGAACGAATACTGTCCGCTGGAACCAATCACTCTCATATAAGATTTAATAAAATCCTTCATTGCATCTTCCACAGCAATACACAAATCCATATAATCAATCTGTGGATTCTCTGTTAATGTTGCGATAGATGCATTTGTTGCATGACGCATCAAATCTGTACACACATTAATCTTGTTAATTCCACATGCAACAGCTTTTCTGATATTCTCTTCGCCAGCGCCACTACCTCCATGAAGTACAAGCGGCATATCAAGTTCTGCTTTAAGTTCCTTCAGACGTTCAAAATCAAGTTTTGGAATCATTCCTTTTGGATATGCTCCATGTGCTGTTCCTATTGCCACTGCCAGACAATCGCAGTTTGTTCTCTCTACGAACTCTTTTGCCTGTTTTACATTTGTATACAGATCCACATTACTGTCATCGGCTTGTGCTGCCTGTCCTACATGTCCAAGCTCTGCCTCACAGGAAAGTCCCATTCCATGTGCGAGACTTGCGATCTGCTGTGTTCTTCTTACATTCTCTTCGAATTCATAGCTGGATGAATCAATCATTACACTAGAGAATCCATACTGCATTGCAGCTGTAATATCCTCAAAATTCGCCCCATGATCTAAATTGAACGCAACTGGTACAGATGCTCTCTTTGCAAGATTTTCAATCAATGGAGCCATTATATATCCATATCCATGCGCCTTCATCTGACGAGGAGAAATATTAATAATAACTGCGGACTTCTCTTCTTCTGCTGACTCGATAACTGCCTTCACCTGCTCCATATTAACACAATTAATTGCCATAACTGCATAGTTATTACGATGCGCATGTAACAGCATGTCTTTCATTGATACGTATATTTTTCTTCCTCCTGATTTCAAAAAGTGAGATGTCCTAAACAGACATCTCACTTACATACTAAAGCATGTGAGAGAAGCTGCCAATGGCAGACTCTCTGCATTTATTTACTTTTCAAACAACTCTTAAATCAACGGATTCTCCATTTCCTCATCCTCAGCACCTTCTGCAAGAGGTCTCTTAAGGATAGAATACAGAAGACCTGTGATACATCCTCCCAACAGCCACAGTCCAATGAACAGAAGTGGGTTAGACGTCATAGCCACTGAGAATACACCACCGTGTACTGCCGGAGATTCCAGTCCAAACATCATACACAGACCACCTGTAATTGCACCACCAACACAGATAGAGGCTGTCAGTCTTACCGGATCTTTCAACTGGAATGGGATTACACCTTCCTGAACATAGCAGCAAGAAAGAATTACCAATGATAAAGCCTGCTCCTTCTCAGTTTTAGTGAATTTGTTACGGCTCCATGGAAGTACTGTAGAAATAGCAATTCCAAGAGGAGATGTCATACCTGCACACATCTTAGCAGATGTAGGAATAAAGAATCCATCAGCATTCAGTCCATTTACAAACAGAGCTGCTGTCTTATTAACCGGACCACCATTGTCAAATGCGATCATTGCACCAATAACTGCACCAAGTACGAATCTTGAACCAGCACTTAAAGCTGTCAGCCATCCTGTAACAATTCCCATCAACCATGCAATCGGAACACCAATAACATACCACATCAACAACCCAACAATCAATGTCGAAAGTACTGGAATAAACATAATCGGCATAATTCCCTGTAATGCCTTCGGAACTTTAATCTTCTTCATTTGAAGAACAAACCATCCTGCAATCAGAGCTCCAACAAGACCACCTACAAATCCTGTTTTCATAAGTCCTGCAAGTACACCCATTGATGTAATCTTTTGAATTAACATCCAAAGAAAGTAAA
>OLQA01001441.1_pt1 | contig 20848 bp, 27 predicted proteins | sample 1673151 | NCBI WGS metagenome assembly OLQA01 (sample SAMEA3136760, study PRJEB25190) | human gut metagenome | biome: human gut; feature: human-associated habitat; material: faeces | place: Austria | collected 2013 | reverse complement strand
GCGGGACCGGGCGAACCTGAACAAGCTCAGTAAAGCCATCGAAGACAAGCGCAAGGAACTCAAAAGCGTTTATCTGACCCCATATAACAGCTTTGAAGCCCAGGCTAAGGAGCTGGTGGCGATGATCAAGAAACAGTCCGACGCTATCGACGCCCAGGTCAAGGCTTATGACCAGAAGCGCCGGGACGAGAAACTGGAGAAGATCAAGACGGAGCTGTATGCTCCCATGATCGGCGACCTGGCCGAACTGGTGCCCTACCAGCGCTTGCACGACCCAAAATGGCTGAATGTGACCGTCGGAATGGCTGCTATCTCTGAGGCCCTGTCCGCAAAAATCGAGAGCATCGCTGCCGGTCTGGCCACCCTGGACAAGCTGGAGCTGCCAGAAGATGTGGCTGGTCAGGTCAAGGCAGAGTTTTTGAAGTCCTACGACTTAGGCGCAGCCATGGCAGCCAAAGACCGGATCATGGACGAACGGGAACGCATGGCACGCTATCTCGCCGCGCAGAATTCCGCTAGGGCTGAACAAGAAGCACAGAAGGAAATGACACCAGCCACGGAACAAAAGCCAGCACAGGCGCAGAAGAGCGCACCGGAGCAAGAAGAACGTGCCAACAACGAACAAGTCCCCTTCTTCAACGAGGAACCGGAGACCATCACGCTTGATTTCCGGGTGTGGGTTACAGCCGAGCAGATGTACGCTCTTCGCGATTTCCTGGTAAGCAACAGAATCAGATACGGCAAGGTGCCGAAAGAAAGTGAGGTTTAATCATGGCAGTATCCAATTCCCTGGTGCAGTCCAGAGGCGGGAAGCCCAAGACCTTCAGCGCGTTCCTGACCTCTGACGCGATCAAGCACAAGATCAACGAAATGGTGGGCGGCCGGGATGGGCAGCGCTTCATCACGTCTATTATTTCCGCTGTCAGCACAAACCCGGCGCTGTCCGAGTGCGAACACTCCACGATCCTGTCCGCCGCGATGCTGGGCGAATCCCTCAAACTGTCGCCGTCCCCGCAACTGGGGCAGTATTACATGGTCCCCTTCAAAGACAAGAAGCGCGGCTGCAAAGTGGCTCAGTTCCAGCTGGGCTATAAGGGCTACATTCAGCTGGCTATCCGCAGCGGCTACTACAAGAAGCTGAACGTCCTGGCGATCAAGCAGGGCGAACTGATCCGTTTCGACCCCCTGGAAGAAGAGATCGAGGTCAACCTGGTCGAGAACGACACCGAGCGTGAGGCTCTCCCGACCATCGGCTACTATGCCATGTTCGAGTATCAGAATGGCTTCAAGAAAGCCATGTACTGGAGCCGTGAGAAGATGATGGCCCACGCAGACAAGTACAGCATGGCGTTCAGCGCCAAGGCGTTTGAGAAGCTCCAGGCGGGCGAGATCCCCGAAAAGGACCTCTGGAAGTATTCGTCCTTCTGGTACAAGGACTTCGACGGTATGGCCTACAAGACGATGCTGCGGCAGCTCATTTCCAAGTGGGGCATCATGTCCATCGACCTGCAAAAGGCCATGGACGGAGACATGGGCACCATCAATGAGGACGGTTCTGTGGACTATGTGGACAACTACCCCGATGAGGCCCCGGCCCCGGCGGAGGAACCTGCGCCCGCACCCATTGTGGTGGACGAGAACACCGGGGAGATCATCGAAGAGGCCCCTGCTGCTGATCCTACCGCCGACTTTTTCAATCAGGAGGGCTGACGTATGAGCCGTGACTATTTCAGCGAGTTCGAGACCCAGCAGGAGAAGCTGGAGGTACTCTTGGAAGAGAACGACTTGTTGCATGAGTTTGACACTGAGCGCTATCCCATCACGCTGACCATCCGTCCGAACATCACCCCTGAGGCGCAGATGGCTCTGTTCGACAGGGCAGCGGAAGGTGTATCCTCCAGGGACGCAGCACTGGTCTTTCAATTCTTGGTTGCCGAGATCAATGTCCGTGTCTATGGGAGGCTGGTCATCTCCGATGCCCTGATGAGCAAGATCAAGAGGCAGGCAACGAAAATGCTGCTGCTGTGGCTCCAGGCCGACCATGCGGCCCGCATGGAGCAGGCTGGGGTGGGACTTTGGCCTGACGAAAGCTGTGGGGCGGTCTGAGGGCCGTCCCACATAGAGAGAAAGGGGGCTTACCCTATGGCAAAGCCGAAGCGCTATTACTGGATGAAGCTCAAGGAGTCCTTCATGTCTTCGGATACCATCGACTACTTCATGTCTCAGCCAGGCGGTGCCAACTATGTCGTGCTGTATCAGATGCTCTGTCTCAAGACGATCAACACCAACGGCCGTCTGAGCCGCCAGATCGGGGAGATCATCATTCCCTATGATGTGTCAAAGATCCAGCGGGACACGAAGTGGTTCTCCATCGACACGGTCCGCACCGCGCTGAACCTCTATAAAATGGCCGGCCTGATCTATGAGGACGTAGACGGAACGTTGGTCCTCTCCGGTCATACTGAACTGGTGGGCAGCGAGACAGAGTCGTCGTCCAGGATGCGGAAACTGAGAAATAAACCGTCACAAACGGCACTCGAAGAACCGTCACAATGTGACGCTGACTGTGACGCACCTGTGACAGAGGATGCAGAACCTGGTGACGTTCTTTGTGACGCAGATACCCCGCAAAACGTGACGACAGAGATAGAGAATAGAGATAGAGATAAGAGATTAGATACTAGAGATAGAGAGAAAGAAGGGGAGGGGGATACGGCGGACAAGCCGCCTGCCCCATCCCGCTCTCCCATTCCCTATGATTCCATTCAGGGTTTTTACAACCAGGTCTGTACCTCCTTCCCGTGCTGCACGATCATGAACGAGAGCCGGAAGAAAATGATCAGGGCCAGATTGCGCAGCGGGTACACCGTAGAGGACTTCACCCGTGTGTTTATCAAAGCCGAAAACAGCAGTTTCCTCAAGGGAGCCAACAGCCGCAACTGGACAGCCACGTTCGACTGGCTCATCAAGGACGGCAACATGGCCAAGGTCCTGGACGGAAATTTTGACGACAAGAAAGGGGATGAACCGCATGATGCCGGTCCACATGATCCTGCCACAGGCAATTACGGCACTTGGCTCTAACCCAGATGAGCCGTTCGACCTAGTGGCCTTTGCCCATAAAAAGGCTGATAGATACAACCGGCTTGCGGGGAATCTGAACGAGGACGACGGTTACGACTGCCCCATCTGCCTGAACAAGGGACAGGTCCAGTACGTTGTCGATGAGAATGGGGTCCCTCAAACCTGGACGCGCCCCTGCAAATGCGCCAAGACCCGCGCCACCATCCGCCGGATGCGGCGCAGCGGCCTGAAAGATATCATCCGGGACTACACCTTCGAGAAGTTCCAGTCCCCGGAACCCTGGCAGCAGACCATCAAGACCTCCGCCGAAGCCTACGCCAAGACGCTGCAAGGCTGGTTCTTCATCGGCGGGCAGTCTGGTAGTGGCAAGACCCACATCTGCACGGCGATCTGTCGGGAGGCTCTACTCCGAGGGCAAGAAGTCCGCTACATGCTTTGGAGAGACGAGATCCCCCGCATCAAGTCCGTGGCAAACCTGGCCGAGGAATACGAAGCCACCGTTGGTCCCTACAAGAACGCTGAGATCTTGTACATCGACGACCTCTTCAAGACCGGCAAAGGGCCGGATGGCCACGAGCAGCGGCCCACATCGGCAGACATCAACGCAGCCTTTGAGATCTTGAACTTCCGGTATAACGCCAAGCTGCCGACGATCCTCTCCAGCGAGTGCACCATCTCGGCCCTGCTGGAGATCGACGAAGCCGTAGCCGGACGCATCGTAGAAGCGGCGGCGAATACGTTCAGCGTGAAGCCTGACCGCAGCCGAAACTACCGGCTGAGAAAGGCGGTGGAGCTGTGAGCGAAGAGATCAAGTACACCATCCAAGGGGACCCCCGGACCAAGAAAAACAGCTTGATGATCGCAGGCAAGGGCCGACGCTGCCCGGCCTGTGGGAAGCTGGAAACGCAATGGGTCCGACAGAGTAAAGCGCACGACGAATTTGCCAAGGCCGCCAAGTGGCAACTTCGCCCCGTGCCGATGGAGCCGATCGACAGCCTGGTCAATGTCAGGTGCCTGTTCTACATGAAGACCCGGCGCATTGTGGATGGCCTGAACCTGCTGGCGACCATCGACGACCTACTGGTCTCCGCTGGTATCCTGGCCGATGACAACAGCCGCATCGTCGCCGGGCACGACGGCAGCCGGGTCCTGTATGACCCCATCAACCCACGAGTAGAGATCACCATCACGAAGCTGCCGACGGACGAGCAGCTGGCGATGTTTTGAGAACGGAGGACATGACATGAACGCAGTACAAGAGATTAAAGCCCGCAACGACGAGCGCGAGTGGGCAGACATTGAAGCCATCCTGCGGGCCATTCAACCCGCACTGAAGAAAAACGTCGAGCGCCGCCGGGAGGAGGAGGCACGGAAAGCACAGGAGGCCCAACGCCAGCAGGTGGTAGAAAACGCCCGCACCGCACTGCTGAACATGGCCCTGTACAAAGCAGGCATCCCGTTTCAGGTGCTGTGATGGGGCCGGTATATCGCCTCTGCCGCCGGTGCGGCCAGCAGTGGAACGTCAGCTGCTTAGACCCCGGCGAGAAGATCTACATCTGCCCGATTTGCGACTGGAAAGCGCGGCAGGCAGCACGGAAGGAGAGACACGCATGAGCATCAGCAAGAAAGACTTGGCCAGTGAGCAACGGACCCGGCACTGCCGAAAGCCGCAGCGCAGCGTCTACTACGCTGCCGGGAGCATCCTCAGCTACAACGGCACCTGTGACTACATCCTGGTCACTGGCCAGCGGCGGCCCTGCGGTTTCGGGGATGCCTGTACGGTCAAAGAGACACAAGGCCGGAAGATGCGCGGCGGCGGGATGAGCCAGGAGGTGGAAGCGAAAGTAAAGCAGCTGTACGCCCAGGGCTATTCGGACCCGTCCATTGCTCAAGCGGTGGCTGTGACCAGAACCGTTATCCGCTACTGGCGTCTGCGGAACGAGCTGCCGCCCAACGCCCACGGCGGCCGGCCGAGAAAGGTGATTGAAAAATGAACAGAGCAAACGAAAACAGGCCGCCTCTTCCCATCGAGTGGACAGAGGAATATGGCTGCAAGGTGCCGACGTGTCCGGCCTGCGGGGATATAACGGATTCCGTGGAGCAGTGTCCGTATTGCGGGCAGAAATTCTCGCCAGATGATACCGTGCGGGAGCGCAAGGAAGTAAAGCGGATGGCTTGCTTATTTTGTGGCACGGAACATGCCTTTGTAATCACCAGGGCCGCCTACAATGGCAATATTCGTGGTGTGTGTGAAGCCTGTGGCGCGAAGATGATGGGATAAGAGGGGCTGACTATGAACGAAAAGCTCAAGCCCTGCCCCCATTGCGGAGAACAGGCCAGCATAGAACAAGCTGCTTTAGGCAGCAAGAAATACCTTGTTTGGTGGGTGAGATGTAAACTGTGCGGCGCTACTACGGCGTCGCACAGTTCTGAGCAAGATGCGGTCAAAGCATGGAACAGGAGGACGTATGGAAAAAGCTGAACAATGGCGACCCATCCCAGGCTTTGGTGGCTGGTACGAGCTGTCCAGACACGGCGAAATCCGTTCCTGGTATACCACTGGCCCCGGCAAACAGCGGCGGGAAAAGCCCCTGATCCTGCGGCCGTTTATGAACTGGAACAGGAGGACACCTGAGCTACAAATCACTCTCATGCGACGGACCTATTCGCTGAAAATTCTCATGCGGGACGTGTGGATGGATGGCCCGAAACCCGGTATGCTTGTCGTATTCATCGACGGCGACAAATCTAATTGCGCCCTGCACAATCTGCGGTACAAATCCGCCCACGAGATCCGCACTGATCCGCAGAACCGCTGCCCGATTGCCAAATGCCACCCATGGGGGACAGTAATCACATATTACCGCAGCATTGCCGAGGCTGCTGAGAAAAACCACATTTCCCGCAGTGGGATGCAGAAGCGAGTAAATAACGAAACACTGGCTGACGGCGTGATCTTCCGCCGAGCCAGTGAAATGGAGGGTTAAGCATGGAAGAGCGTGTGCATAAGATGCTGGAAGCCCTGGACGCCTGTGTGGGCCGGTCCTGCGGCCATTGTCCTTATACTACGCCCAGAACAGTAGCCTGCGAGAGGATGATAAAGGCCGACGCAGCCACCCTAATCCGAGAGCTGTGGGGCGAAATCGAGCAGAGAAACCGCGAAGAATAAGCAGACAGGAGGGCCAGGATGGGCGAACCGATGACCAAGCAGAGATTATCTCAGTACATATACCTAAAGATGGAGGTGGAGCACCAAGAGGAGCGGATCGCCCGCATGAAGCGAGAAGAGACGATCCCGGCCCTGCGGATCGGAGACGGCTCCAAGCACAGTCCCGGCACCGGCGACCGCATGGAGCGGGCCATTCTCCGTCGGATGGAGTATGAGGAAAAGGTTTCTGAGCAGCTCTGTAGCGCTACGGAGGAGATGCGTAAAATCGAAGCTGCTGTGGATTCCTTGCCGGATATTCAAGAGCGCGAAGTTCTGCGACTGCGGTATCTGGATGGAGACGGATGCCGTCATACGTCCTGGAGTGATGTCGCTATGGCTTTATATAAGGATAATGATGAGAAGCATCGAACTGCTGTGATTCGACTTCACGGACGGGCCTTGCAATCTATCGCAGAAATACGGCCAGAATAAAAAGTGTACGAAATGACACTAAATGATACATTTTGACCTAGAATGATACAGAAGTTGTGTGCTATATTATGACCATCGGAGCAATTCGATGAGACGAAAAGCCGACCAGGTGTGTGATTTACCATCACCGCCTTGGTTCGGCTTTTACTTTTGCAAGAAAGGCGGGTGAGATCCTATCGGGAAACTAACGGACCGGCAGCACAAGCGGATGATCGCAATGTATGCCGAGTGCCAAAATTACTCTCTGGTAGCCAAGGCGTTTGGCGTGTCGGTCAGTACCGTGCGCCGACATTGCAACGGGGATGCGGAGACGGTAAAAATAGTGCAGCAGAAAAAAGCGGAGAACACGACGGCTGTTCTGGAGTACATGAACGGGCAGAAAAATCAGGTCTGCTGCCTGCTGGACCACATCATCCAGGCGATGGATGACCCCGCCAAAATGGAGCGCTCTTCGCTGCCGCAGCTGGCCACGGCCCTTGGTATCCTAGTGGACAAGTACACCGCCAACGAAGACCACGCCGCTGGCACGGACCCGAAGAACAACCTCTTCGAGATCATCCAGCAGAGCACACAGGAGGAACTACACACCGATGGAATTTCAGAGATTGAGCGCCCGGCAGAACCTAGCCATGACATGGTGGAATAGGCCGGGCTTCACGTCGTATGACGCCATCATCTGTGATGGCTCTGTCCGGTCTGGGAAAACTGTGGCGATGACGGTCGGATTCTTCCTGTGGGCGATGTCACGGTTCCAAGGGCAGAAATTTGCCCTGTGCGGCCATACTATCGAATCCCTGCGCCGGAACGTGACCAGCTATCTCCCAGAGTGGCTGGGCGGCATTTTCCAGGTGAAGGAATACCGGTCTGAAAATAAGATCGTCGTAAGCGCCGGGGGGATCAGCAATACCTTTCATCTCTTCGGTGGCAAGGACGAATCGAGTGCGGGCCTGATCCAGGGCATTACCCTGGCTGGGGTCCTGCTGGACGAGGTGGCTTTGATGCCCAAGTCCTTTGTCGAGCAGGCGGTGGCCCGCTGCTCCATCGGTGGGTCGAAGCTGTGGTTCAACTGCAACCCAGAAGGACCGAGCCATTGGTTTTATACCGGCTGGATCTTGAACGCGAAGCGGAAGAATGCGCTTCATCTGCACTTTACCATGGAGGACAATTACAGCCTAGAGCCTGCGGTCAAAGCTCGGTATGAGAGCCTGTACTCCGGGGTCTTCTATGACCGGTTCATCCGGGGCCTGTGGGTCGTGGCCGAGGGCCTCATCTACACCATGTTCAACAAGGACTTCCATGTGGTACCCAGCGTACCCAGACCCTATGACAAGTATATCCTGTCCTGCGACTACGGGACCATCAATCCTACCAGCATCGGTCTATGGGGCCGGGTGGGGGAGACGTGGTACCGAATGCGGGAGTATTACTACGACAGCCGTCGGGAGGGACACCAGCGCACGGACGAAGAGCATTATGCCCAGCTGGAAGCCCTGGCCGGGGACTGTCGCATTTCTTCCATCATCGTGGACCCGTCGGCAGCCTCGTTCATCGAGGTCATCCGCCGACACGACCGCTACCGGGTGGAGAAAGCAGCCAACGCCGTGATCGACGGCATCCGCGACGTAGCCACCCGGCTCCAGACCGGCGACCTGTTCTTCTGCGACTGCTGCACTGACTGTATCCGGGAGTTTGGGATGTACCGATGGGACGAGAAGGCCGTTGGGGTAGATCGACCCATCAAAGAAAATGACCACAGCATGGACGACGTGCGGTATTTTGTCCACAAGGCATTTGCCCCGGATCGGTTCAGCTTTTGAGGGAGGTGAGACATCATTGTTACGTTACAACTGAGAGACGACTGCGCTGGGCGCACTGCCTCCAATTTCCGCCGGGGCATGACCGACAAGCGCTTTCTGGAGCTAGAGATCAATGCCTGGCTGTCCAGCCCGGAGCGCCGGAAACAGCTGGAGGGAGAGATATACTACGACGGCCGCCAGGATGTGACCCGCCGGGAACGGCTGGCCATTGGGGACGACGGAGAACCCGTTCCCCTGAAGAACCTGCCCAACAACCGACTGGTCAACAATCTCTATGCCAAGATCGTAGATCAGAAGACCAACTATTCCTTTGGCCGCCCCTTGTCCTTTGACACGGAGAACCCGGAGTACGCCAAAGCACTGAACGCAATCCTTGGCCCACGTTTTCTGCGGACCATGCACAACATCGGAGAGGGGGCTTGGATCGGCGGAAAGTCTTGGGTCTACCCCTACTATGACGACAACGGGGACTTGGCATTCCGTCGCTTCCCGGCGGATGAAGTTCTGCCCTTCTGGGCCGACGCAGACCACACTGTTTTGGACGCAGCGATCCACGTCTATGTGGTGCTGGAATACGACGACAGGGAAGTAGCTAGGGAGGTCGTCAAAGTCGAGGTGATGCACGGCGGCGGGGTAGACTGTTTTATCCGCACCGCCGGCGGTGTGCTGGAGCCAGATCCAATGGCTTACTCCGGCCCTTACATCATCACAAAGGAAGACCCAGAGAGCGGGGAAGTGCAAGGGCAAAACTGGGGCCGCATTCCCCTGGTCTGCTTCAAATCTTCCCACCATGAAATTCCCTTGCTGGCAAAGGTCAAGTGCCTTCAAGACGCCTATAACAACATCCTGAGCAACTTCGCCAACCAGATGGAGGAAGATATCCGCAACACCGTTTTGGTCATTAAAAACTACGACGGGGAAGATCTGGGGCGCCTTCGCCAAAACCTGGCGACTTACGGCGCCCTGAAAGTGCGAACTATTGACGGCATTGTGGGCGACGTGGATACCCTGGAGATCAATGTCAATGCAGACAACTATAAGATTCTATTGGCCCTGCTAAAAGACGCCATCGTGGAGAACGCCCGCGGCTACGACGCTAAGGATGACCGCATGAGTGGCAACCCCAACCAGATGAATATTCAGTCCATGTATTCTGATATCGACTTAGACGCCAACGGCATCGAGATGGAGTTTCAGGCCAGCATGGAGGAACTGCTCTGGTTCGTCAATCAACATTTGGCCGCATGTGGGCAGAACTTCGAGGGTGAGCCGGTCCGGGTTATCTTTGATCGGGATGTTCTCATCAATGAAACGGAGGCTATCAACAACTGCAAAGCGTCGGTCGGCATCCTGTCCAATGAGACCATCGTCAAGATGCATCCCTGGGTGACAGATCCAGAGCAGGAATTACAGCGTATCAAGGACGAAGAGAAAGACGCGGCCAGCGACCCCTACCGGGCCGCCTTTGAAGCCAACCGTGACAAGCCGTTAGACCAGGGCGGTGGTGATAATGGCCAGGAAGACAAATAATGCAGCTTACTGGGCGCAGCGCATGAAGAACATGGAAGACGCCCTGCTGGACCGGTCTTATGACTATGTGGAAAATCTGGAGAAGCAGTTTTCCATTGCACAGGCCGAGATCGACCGCAAGATTGCCCGGTGGTACCAGCGCTTTGCCGACAACAACGAAATCGACTTGGCCGAGGCCAAAAAGCGCTTGACCGCCGGGGAACTGAAAGAGTTTCACTGGACGGTAGAAGAGTATATCCAACACGGCCGGCAGAACGCCCTGGACGGAGCCTGGATGAAGGAGCTGGAGAACGCCAGCACACGGGTCCATATCTCCCGGCTGGAAGCCCTAAAGTTGGAGCTTCAGCAGCAGGCGGAAGTCCTGTATGGGAATCAGCTGGACTATGTAGACCAGGCGGCCCGCCAGATCTACGAGGAGAGCTATTACCACACCGCTTTTGAGGTGCAGAAAGGGCTGGGCGTGGGCTGCTCGATGCAGGCCCTCAACGAGAGGGCCATTGAAAAGGTCCTTTCCCGACCCTGGACGGCGGACAACCAGACCTTCCGGGACCGCTGTTGGACGAACAAGCAGAGCTTGGTCAACACGGTCAACACACAGCTGACCCAGATGATCATTCGGGGTGAAGCTCCGGACCGTACCATTGCAGCCATTGCCAAGCAGTTCGACGTGTCAAAAGCCAAGGCGGGACGCCTGGTGATGACTGAGAGCGCCTATTTCTCCAGCGCTGCCCAGAAAGACTGCTTTGCTTCCCTGGGCGTGGAGCGCTATAAGATCGTTGCGTCCTTCGACCACGACACCTGTGCCCTGTGCGGCGACCTGGACGGTAAAGTATTCAAAATGTCCGAGTACGAGGTCGGCCTGACTGCCCCGCCCTTCCATCCCTGGTGCCGCTGCTGCACCTGCCCTTACTTCGAGGACATGGATGGCGTAGGTGAACGCTGGACCCGTGATGATAACGGCAACGCTCACAAAATACCCGCCAATACCAGCTTTGATAACTGGAAAAAGGGCTTTGTGCAGAAAAACAATGTAAGTCCGGCTCAAAATAGTGTTGCATCCAATCCAAAACCCGTTATAATGGATGTAGTGGAAAAGGCTGTTGGCGCCCATAAAGGCGTTTCACTGGATGCGGCAGGCGCTATCAGTGGGGCTAACCCCAACTATTCTGCCGGTGGTGCTTATCGTATCAACTGCCAGCGGTGTGTGCAAACCTATGAGTTCCGCAGACGAGGATATGATGTCATAGCAAAACCAATGCCCTCCTCTGGCAATACGGTGAGCTGGGGCTCTGAGTGCTTTATCCAGCCTGGGCAGTATCAGGCATCCTATCAGGCCTTTACTTTGGGCCAGACGGAGGCTGCCGTTAAGAAAGAACTTGCGGCTGCACCGGATGGCGCACGCTATGCCATTTATGTAAAATGGAAAGGTAGAGGCTCCAGCGCCCATGTATTCATTGCTGAGAAAAGTAATGGAAATATCCAATACATGGACCCGCAAACTGGGAACATGGACGCATCCAGTTATTTCTCCAACGGGACCAGAGGGCGCTTTGGATTTTTCCGCATGGATGACAAAGCGCTCACAACAGACGAAAATACCATTGCTGCTACTGTGGAGGTGAAACCATGACAGAACAAGAGGCAAGAAAAATTTTGGGTGACTACCGGGAGCTTGATGAGGACACCGGCGAAAAATACGGTTATGACATTCTGAAATGCTTAGGCGCTGACTGCAACGGCTTTGTCTTTGAGTGTAGAGCAGATGGCGTGGAGGGCACTTGTGTTATGGGAGTGTACCCTGGTGGGGTCGTGTTGTGTGCTCCACAGTGATCTAAAACCCAATTTGATGTTAAAAGCATCGTGCTGAAAATGCACGGTGCTTTTTCATACCCAAATACCGCTGGCCCGGCGGACTACAAGATGGGCACTGCAACACCGGGACTGGCCGGATAAAAAGGACAGCAGACATGCAAGGAGGTAACAATCATGTTGGAATGGCTGAAAACCGTATTGGGGGATGCGTACACCCCCGAAATTGACACGGCAGTTTCTCAGGAGATCGGCAAGGGCTTTGTGGCCCGCACCGACTTCAACACAAAGACTGCCAAGGTCACAGAGCTGGAAACCGAGGTCAAGCAGCTCCGTGAGGGTATCAAGACCCGTGACACTCAGCTCTCCGAGCTGAAAAAGTCCGCCGGTGACAATGCCGAACTGCAAAAGCAGATCGACACGCTCACCCAGCAGAACAAGGACCAGAAAGCCGCCTATGACAAGGAGCTGGCCACGGTCAAGCTGACTGCTGCGGTGGATGCGGAGCTCACCGCTGCCGGATCCAAGAGCAATATCGCCGTCCGTGCTCTCCTGGCCGAGTTCTTGCAGAACGCCACGGTCCAGGACGGCAAGGTTGTCTCGAAAGAAAACGGCCAGTCGGTCACGCTGGGCGCCAAGCTCGAAGCCATGAAGAAAGACGTGGCCTCTGACTTCCTCTTCAGCGCCGCTACCCGAAAGGGCTGGAAGCCCGGTGAGGGCGGTGACAACGGCAAAGCAGGGGGGAAAAAGCCCTCCGAAATGTCCTATTCCGAGCTGGCCGACTACCTGGCCCAGAATCCCGACGCCAAGCTGGAATAAGTAACAGCTTGACAATAACATCTTAAAACGAAAGGAAGCGTAACTATGCCAAATGCAAAATTCGATGCGAAGTCCTTCAACCCGGAGGCATTTCGCTACATCCTCGACCGCATCCCCCGCGCCCGCCTGAACGAGCTGCGTAAGTCCAAGGCTCTGGTGGGCAATCCAGACATCCGAGAGGTGCTGGGCAGTCAGAACGGCACCGGCTATGCCCGCGTTGCCATGCGGGGTCTGCTGGATGGTGAGGCCGTGAACTACGACGGTAAGACCGACATCACCGCCACCAACACCAAGACCTTCGAGCAGGGCGTCGTGGTCATCGGCCGCGCCAAAGCCTGGGTGGAGAAGGATTTCTCTTATGACATCACCGGCGGCGTGGACTTTATGAACAACGTCGCCCAGCAGGTGGCGGACTACTGGCAGGACATTGACCAGGACACGATCTTAGCCGTGCTCAAGGGCGTCTTCTCCATGACCGGCACCAAGAACGCAGAGTTCGTCGAGAAGCACACCTATACCGTTTCCGGCAACCTGGAGCCGTCCACCCTGAACACCGCCACCGCTAAGGCTTGCGGCGACCACAAGAAGAAGTTCTCCATGATCTTCCTGCACTCCGTTCCTGCGACCAACCTGGAGAACCTCAACCTGCTCTCCGCCCTCAAGTACACCGACAAGGACGGCATCACCCGTGACCTGTCCCTGTACACCTGGAACGGCAAGCTGGTCATCGTGGACGACGGGATGCCCACGGAAGAGGGCTATCTGGACGCCGTTGCAGACACCCCCGGCGCGGTGAAGGTCGTGGCCAACAGCGCTACCCCTGCGGCCAACGAGATCAAGCTCTCCGCTGCGACCCCCTATCTGGGTGACAAGACCCTGGCCGCCGGGGACTATGTGGTGCAGGGGACCCAGTACACCAGCTATGTACTGGGTGAGGGTTCCATCAACTTTGAAGACCTGGGGGCCAAAGTGCCCTATGAGATGTCCCGTGATCCCAAGACCAACGGCGGCCAGGACACTCTGTACACCCGTCAGCGGAAGGTCATCGCTCCCAAGGGCATCAGCTACGAGAAGACCGATCAGGTCAGCCTGTCTCCCACGGACGCAGAGCTGTCCAACGGTGCCAACTGGGCACTGGTCCACTCCGGTGAAGCGTCTGAGGGGAGCCGTTCCTACATCAACCACAAGGTCATCCCCATCGCCCGGATCAAGTCCAGGGGGTAAGGCATGACGGCCTATGACGCTGTTGTAGCCCGGCTTGCGACGCTGGGCTATAACGTGACCGATGCAGATACAGCGGGGTTAAATTTTCTCCTGAACAAATGTGAGAGGGACATCCTGGCAGACATCAATCAGACGGTGCTGCCGGATGGCCTTTTTTATACCTATGTGGATATGGTAGCCGGCCAATTCTTGTACGACAAGAAAGCCTGCTGCGGTCTGGACGGGGTAGAAGGCTTTGACTTCTCTGCTCCCGTTAAGAGCATCACAGAAGGAGACGTATCCATCACCCTGTCCGGGGCCAGCGACGGGGCCAGCACCCCAGAGAGTCGTTTCGATGCCATTCTACAAAGCATGATGCACCCGCCGGCCAGTATCCTGGCCGTGTACAGGAGGCTCCGATGGTAAAGCTAACTAGCCCCGCCTATCAAAAGGCCATACAGAGCCTCTGGGACGGCAGCTGCACCATCATCGTCCGAGATATGGCGTTGGACCCGACCACCGGGCGCACAGAGCCGCAGGAGCACGTGGCAGCGGAGAACATTCCCTGCCGCGTTTCCTATACGACAGTGAAAAGCGCAGAGACAACAGAAGAGGCTGCTACTGTGGCGCAGTCCGTGACCCTGTACCTAGACCCTGCGGTGGATATTCCGGTAGGATCTAAGATCACCGTAACGCAGAACGGCGTGACCCGTGACTATACCCGCAGTGGCAAACCAGCGGGATACACCTACCACCAAGAAGTGCCGCTGGAGCTTTGGAAGGAGTGGGCCTGATGAATTGGGGAAGTTGCGATTACCGACAGCTCCAGAAGATCCGGGACAACTTGGACCGTCTGGAACGCATGGACATGAACAAATTCTGCCAAGACGTGTCCAAAGAGCTGGCCGCCCGTCTGCTGGCCCTGGTCATTCCTCGGACGCCGGTGGGACGTTACCCGAAGTCCAGCGGCAAGAAGGGCGGGACCCTACGCCGGGGCTGGACGGCCCGGACCGCAGGAGAGGCCGCTGCCAGCAGCTCGATGGACGCAAAGGCTTACGCAGCGGCGCTACCTGTCTCTCGGCAGGGCAGGAACTTCTATGTACAGGTCATCAACCCTGTGGAGTATGCCAGCTATGTTGAGTTCGGTCACCGGACACGGGGCGGTAAAGGTTGGGTCAACGGTCAGTATTTTCTGACTCTGTCCGAGCATGACTTGGAACGGCTGACCCCGGCGCTCATCGAGCGCAAGCTGGAAGCCCTGCTGCGGGAGGTGTTCCGTGTCTGAGATCAGCTTCAACAGCATCTTCGACGGCGTGAGCCTGGCCCTGCACGCCGCCTTTCCCGACCGACAAATTCACGGCGGCCGCGTGGAACAAGGGCTGATGCCGGGAGATTTTAACGTCATCCTGCCGGGGGCCGGGCTGACCAGGGAGGTCGGCCAGCGCCAACGACGGTCCCCTACAGTAGACGTGATCTACTACCCAAAAGGCGGGGCCGCTGAGTGCTACGACATCGCAGACCAGCTCGTGCCTGTCCTGGAGAGCATCACCACCCCGGAGGGCGACCTCATCCACGCCACCAGCTGTGACTGGAATTGGACGGATGACGTGCTGCACATGATTTTGACCTATGACCATTTTGCTTACCTCCCGCGAGAGAAAGTCAAAATGGAGACGTTACAGACCAAAGAGGAGGGATGAAGGATGCCTGACATCCAGAAAGACAGTGTGACAGCTGCGGCCTACAGCAAGGCGCAGCTGATGACCTCACAGCGCTATGCCGCCCGGCGTGACCTGCTGGCGGCGCTGCTGGAGGAGAACAAGACCTATACACACGACCAGGTGGAGACCCTGGTCAACAGTTACCTGAAAGGCGAGGTGAGATAATGGCGCTCGGCGGCGGCACCTGGCAGACCCAGAACAAAGTCCTGCCCGGTACCTATATCACATTTTCCAGCGTGGCCAAGGCTTCGGCTACCCTGTCAGACCGTGGCTATGCGGCAGCGCCCTTTGCCCTGTCTTGGGGGCCGGAGGGCAAGCTCTTCCCGGTGACTTCCGGGGAGTTCCAGAAGAACAGTAAGAGCATTTTCGGCTACGGCTACGACCATCCCAAGCTGCTGGCCCTGCGCGAGATTTTCCAGCATGCGACTACGGTCTACTGCTGGCGGCTGGGAAACGGCACGAAGGCGGCCTGCACCCTGGCGGAGGCCAGGTACCCCGGAGAGCGGGGCAATGACCTGTCCATCACCGTGGCGGCCAACGTGGATGATGAAAGCGCCTGGGATGTCATCACCTATCTGGACGGCCAGCAGGTGGACACCCAGACCGTAAAGGCAGCGACAGATCTGGTATCCAACGACTATGTGACTTTCAAAGCCTCGGCTTCCCTGGCCGCAACCACCAACCTGAAACTCACCAGCGGAGCAGACGACAGCAGCATCACCGGCGAAGACCATCAGGCGTTTCTGGCTGCGTTGGAAGCCTACTCCTTCAACACCCTTTGCTGCCCAGCGAAAGATTCTACCACAGTCAATCTCTATACCAAGTTCACCCAGCGGATGCGGGATGAGGTGGGCGCAAAGTTCCAGCTGGTGGCCTGGCGGCCCAACCGGGCGGACTATGAGGGCGTCATCGGCGTGTGGAACACTGCGACCCATCCCTCTATCCCTGCGGTGGATGAACAGGCCGTGGTCTACTGGGTCACGGGGGCACAGGCAGGCGTATCCGTTAATGCCAGCCTGACCAACACGGCCTACGACGGGGAGCTACTCATCGACACCAACAGCACCCAGGCGGAGCTGGAGGCTGCGATCAAAGCCGGGAAGTTTATCTTCCACGATGTCAACGGCGTCACCCGTGTCCTGGACGACATCAATACGCTGCTGACCCTCTCCGACACCAAGGGTGAGGTTTTCCAGAGCAATCAGACCATGAGGGTCTGCGACCAGATCGCCAACGATATGGCGGTCCTGTTCGCCACCCGCTACCTGGGCACCGTGCCCAACGATGCCTCTGGCCGTTCGTCCCTGTGGGGCGATGCGGTGAAGCTCATGCAGCAGCTGGAACAGATCCGCGCCATTCAGGATTTTAGCTCCGACAACGTCACCTGTGAGCAGGGAGACAAGAAGAAGGCTGTGCTGCTGACCATCAGCGGCCTGAACATCGTCAACGCCATGGCCCAGCTGTACATGAGCGTTGTCATTGAATGAGGGGAGGGAGAGAAATGGCAAGCCAGTATGCAAATACCCAGGACGCCGTCAGCGCCAACCGAGCTGAGTGCTTCGTCACGCTGGACGGCAGACGCTATTCCATGATGATGGCAAAGGAGTTTGAAGGAAAAGCCTCCATTGGCTCGAAAGAAGTTTATATGCTGGGCAATCCTGTGGTCGGCCACAAGGCCCAGACCGTAAACTTGAAGTTTTCCATGACCATCTACAAGTGTACGGAGATCTTCGACGATGTGGTAGAAGAGTTCCTCCGCACCGGCGTCATGCCCACCTTTGACATCCAGACCACCAACGACGACCCGGCCAGCTCCGCCGGGCGCAGCACCCGCATCTATACCGACTGCGTGCTGGACGGCGATGTGCTGCTGTCCATGTTCAAGGCCGAGGGCGACTTCTTCGAGCAGGCCATCGAGGGCTACTGCGACAGCTTTGCCCGACCGGAGCAGTTCAGCAATCCGTCCTATATGTAAGAAAGAGAGGGATGACCTATTATGAGTAACCTGTCCGCATTTCTGAGTGACAACGTCGCACAGATCGAAAACACCAAGTGCGCCGCCTCCCCCCGCATTAAGGTGGAGGACGGCAAGCCTGTGGAATGGGAGATCCGCTGTATCAGCTCCGATGAGTACGCAAAGATCCGAAGCAGCTGCATCAAGCAGGTCCCCATGCCCGGTAAGAAGGGCCAGTATACCCAGACGATGGACAGCTACGCTCTCCAGAGTAAGCTGTGCGCCCGCTGCACCGTATTCCCGGATCTGAACAGCGCCGAGTTACAGAACTCCTGGGGCGTGGTCAGTGCCGAGGCGCTGCTGGGCAAACTGCTGACCCCCGGCGAGTTTGAGGACTACGCTGGAGCCGTCTTCGAGGCCAACGGCTTCACCCTGGGTGAGGACCCGATGGAGCAGCTGGTGGACGACGCAAAAAACTGATTGAGGACGGCGACCTGGAAGCCAACATCGCCTATTTCTGCCTACATGAATTTGGCTGGGAACCGTCCAAATACCTTGATCTTCCCATCCGTCAGAAAGCCTTTGTCTATGCCTGCATTGACCGGCGCAATAGGGAAGCAGCCAAGCAAGAGGCAGAAGCCAAGCGCAAAGCCAAGGGGAGGTGATCTGCGTGGCCACAATACGATCTCAAATGGTCCTGAACGATGGAATTTCCGGGGTGCTGCATAAGATCACCAACGCCCTGGACGTAACACTGAACGCCTTCGAGCAGGTGCAGCGGGCGTCAGGAAACGCTGTAGATACCGAAGTGATCTCCCAGGCCCGCAGGCAACTGGCCGGAGCTAGGGTCGATATTCAGAACATGGCCGACGGCTACCGCCGGGCGGCCCAAGAAGAGGAGCGCCTGAACGAAAACATCCGCAGCGGCAGCAATTTGGTCGAGGGTATGACCGGCAAGGTCAGGAATCTTGTCGCCGCCATTGGCGCCGGGGTCGGCCTGCAAAAGCTCATCGGCCTGTCTGACCAGATGACCAGTACCACCGCCCGCCTGTCCTTCATTGTGGATGACGGCGGGTCTGTGGACGAACTAGAAAAGAAGATCATGGCCTCCGCCCAGCGCTCCAGAGCGGCCTATCTGGACACAGCTTCGGCCATTGCCAGTATGGGCGCCAACGCCAAGTCTGCCTTTGGCTCCAACGATGAACTGATTGCCTTCATGGAACAGATCAACAAGCAATTTGTTATCGGCGGTGCCTCAGCAGAGGGTCAGGCCGCTGCCATGCTACAGCTGACCCAGGCCATGGCCGCCGGTGCCCTGCGGGGTGAGGAATTAAACTCCATCTTGGAAAATGCCCCAGGCATCGCCCGTATCATCGAGCAATACATGGGCATTGCGGAGGGTTCGATCAAGAACTACGCTCAAGAAGGCAAGGTCACGGCCCAAGTCGTGAAAAATGCAATGTTGGCAGCGGCGGATGAGACAAACGCCGCCTTCGAGAAGATGCCAAAAACGTGGGCACAGATCTGGACCGATATGCAAAACAAAGCCTTGTCTGTGTTCTCGCCGATCCTGGAAAAAATCAACGAGATCGGGAACAGCGACCAGTTCAATACCGCTCTAGATGGCCTAATGAACGCTCTGGCCGTGGTTGCATCCCTAGCGGCTACGATTTTTGACGGCCTGGTCACAGGTATCTCCTGGGTGGCACAGAACTGGGATATTTTAGCGCCTATCATCCTGGGGGTGGCGGCAGCGCTGGGCATCTACAAAGGCTATGTTCTGGCAACCAGCGCAGCGGAACTCATCTCCAATGGCATCAAAGCCCTGTCCGTTGTCGCGGCCTACGCCAAGGCAGCTGCCACACGGACCGAAGTGGCAGCCACCGTGAAAGCAACTGCTACACAGTACGGGTTTAATACTGCGTTGCTGGCCTGTCCCGTTACCTGGATCATCCTGGCCATCATCGCGGTCATTGCGCTACTGTATTCGGTCGTCGCCGTCATCAATCATGTCAAGGGGACGACGATTTCAGCGACCGGGATCATCTGCGGCGTCTTTATGACAGCGCTGGCTTTTATCGGAAACCTATTTGTTTCCCTGTACAACGCTGTCGTTCAGGTGTTTGTCAGCATTTATAACCTAGTGGTAGCTGTGGCGAACTTCATTGGAAACGTGTTCAACGACCCCATTGGGGCTGTAGCCCGCTTGTTCCGTGACCTGGCTGACATCGTTCTGGGCATCCTGCAAACCCTGGCCTCGGCCATTGATAACGTCTTCGGGACCCACCTGGCCAACGGCGTCCAGGGCTGGCGAGACAGCTTGGGTGGCTGGGTAGATCGTAAGTTCGGCAAAGGAACCGAAGTTATGGCGAAAATCTCCGGGGACGATCTGAAGCTCGGCCGCTTCGAGTATGGCAAAGCCTATTCTCTTGGCTACAACTTTGGTAAGAATCTCGGTGGCAAAGTCTCTGGCCTGCTGGACGGAACCTCTGGGGTCATTAACGACCCGCTTGGGGCCTATGACACCGGGAGCACACTGGACAATATCTCCAGCAACACCGGGGCCATTGCCAACAACACAGAGAAAACCGCCAATGCGTTAGAGATGAGTGCCGAGGAGTTGCGCCGCCTGCGGGATATCGCCGAGCGCAACGCCATCAACCAGTACACCACGGCACGAATTCACATCGAGATGAACAACAATAACAACATCAACAGTACCGATGACCTGGACGGCATCGTGGAAGCCTTGGAGAAACGTCTGGAGGATGCCATGATTGAAGTCAGCGAGGGGGTGCATATCTGATGCGCTCCTATCAATTTTATCTGGACAGCCTTCTCTTCCCTGTGGCCCCGGAAAAGCTCACAATCAAGATTGCCAACAAGAACAAGACCATTGACCTCATCAATGGGGACGTGGCCGGGATCATCAAGCGGGCTGGGCTGTCCAAAATCACCTTTTCCTGCCTGCTGCCCAGCACGCAATACCCCTTTGCCCTGTATCCATCTGGCTTTCAGCCGCCCCAGGTTTACCTGAATAAGCTGGACAGCTTGAAGACAGGGCTGAAACCATTCTTGTTCCACGTGTTGCGAGACGGCAACTATCAGACCAGCTTCACCGTATCCTTAGAGGACTATGACATCGTAGAGGACGCCAAGAACCACGGGCGGGACGTGTATGTCTCCATCACGCTCCAGCAGTACAAGGCATCTTGTACGAAGACCATCCAGTTCAAGACTGACAGCAAGGGGTCTACCACCGCCACCGTCT
>OLQA01001437.1_pt1 | contig 20888 bp, 34 predicted proteins | sample 1673151 | NCBI WGS metagenome assembly OLQA01 (sample SAMEA3136760, study PRJEB25190) | human gut metagenome | biome: human gut; feature: human-associated habitat; material: faeces | place: Austria | collected 2013 | reverse complement strand
AGGCGCACCGACTCGCTCAGGTACACGCGGAACGCCTCCCGCTCGTCCCGCTCGCGCCACCGCGCGACCATGTACCTACAGAAAGGGCGAGCACGCCGTGGCCCGACGTACTCGCCCAGACAGAGCCATATGTGAGATGGGTCCTCGGCGGCTATCCAAAAAAAGGAGCCAGAATGTCCTTGATGCCGTCGATGCCGTCGATGGCATCCTTGATGTCGTTCACCCACTTCTTGACGGTGAAGTCGGCCTTGTACTCCTCGAGCGTCTGGCCGTCGAGTGCGGCGAGCAGCTTGTAGCTGATCTCGCCGCCCTGGCGCAGCACATCGGGCAGAAGCCCCGCCACCATGTCCACGGCGAGGCCGTTGACCTCGGCGGTGGCGGCTGCTTTCGCGGCCTCGGGGTCGCCCTTCGCCTTGGCGGTCGCCTTGGCCTTGGCCTTGGCGGAGTCGGAGCGGAACTTGGCGTAGGAGGCCTTTGCCTTTGCGCCGAGTTCGCCGTTCATGACGTCCTCCGCCACGTCCGCCAACAGGCACATGGCATTCTGGAACTCGTCGGCGTTAAGGTTGTCCAGCTTCATGGTTAGGCTCCAATCTCCTGTTTGATATACAGCTCGTAGGGCACGATCTCGGGGTTCTTGATTGAGTAGTGGCCCGTGAACTCGAACGCGAACTGGCCCTTGGCCTTGTTCTGCGTCGTGATTTGCAGACCGCCCGTGTTGAGCGCGTTGATGAGGCGGATGGCGATATAGCCGTTGCCGTTCTCGCCCGAGTAATCGCCGATGAGCCAGATGTCGGCGAAGTCGGCCTCCGAGAGTGCGGAGCGCGGGACGATCTTCCCCTCGGTCTCGTCGGCTGCGGCTGCGAGCTTCTTGCCGAGCGCGGTGTTCAGCGTCACGAAGGTACCGCTCAGCTTGGCCTCGATGCTGTCGATACGCTTGAGCTCCATCGTGTTGGCGGGGCAGTTGTCGATGTCCTCGCCGTAGTCGATGAAGTTGGGCGTGGCGGCGAAGCTGGTTCCGCCGCTCGTCGCGCCCATCAGCTCGGACTCCGCGACCTCTGCGGTCTTGGGGTTGAAATTCGTGGCGAGCAGGCCCGCGTTGATGACGATCTCCTTGAACGTGTTCTCGGGGATGCGCGTGAACTTAGACATATGACCTCCTAGTAGCTGGTCATGTACTCAATGGTCAGGTTGATGATTCGGCGCTTCACGGCGTTGCCCTCGTCGGCCATGGCGTTGCAAAACGGCTCGCCCTGCATCACCCACATGCCGCCGCCGTCGCACGGCAGCAGCACGCCGGAGAGCCCGAGCGCACGAGCGACCTCCTCGGCCTTGGCGTTTGGCGCGGCCTCGGACGAGGTCCGGTACCAGAGGTTCACCTCGGAGTTGCACTGCGTGCCGAACGCCGCGGTCGGCAGGTCGTAGGTGATGTAGGGCATCTTCGCCTCGCCCGGCACCGCCGAGTCGCGGTACACGGGAAGGCCGAAGCCCTCGAGCCACGCCTGCAGCGCCGCCGCCTTAGTCGCCATCCGGCACCTCCCACTCCTCCGCGCTGCACTGGCCGAAGCCGAACGACGCGCAGCGCGGCGCGGCCCCGTCGTCCGCGTTCGACGTGCAGCGGAACACCTGCCCGTCGAACGCACGCTGGAAGAGGTCGCCGTACCGCAGCGGCTCGCCGGTGGTCACGGTGTAGACGTTCCTCACGCCGTCGCGCTCCGCGATGCGCGAGGCCGTCGAGCTGTCGCGCACGATCGCCGCCGTGAAGCCGTCGCCGATGGTGAGGACGGTCTTGAAGCCGCCCTCACCATCGGGCTCGGTCTTTGCGACGAGCCTCGCGCACGCCACCGCCATGCGCTCGTACAGGCGGCTCACAGCTTTCTCCAAGGGTCGAGACGCGCCTTGAACTGCTGTCGCCACGTGATGGGCGAGCCGTCGCCGCTGACGCGCGTGTAGCTGTAGCCGCCGAAGCTCTCGGATGCGTACGGGCTGTCCAGCTCCTTGGCGTGCTCGGTCTGCCACGCCGCAATCTCGTCAGCGAGGTCGTCCACGGCCTGCGGAATGGCGAGCGCCCAGACGGTGCCGACGAACTCCTCGTCCGTGAGGTCGTTGTAGGGCCATGAGTGCAACCCGTCGTTGAACGTCGAGCCCGTGATGCGGATGTACTGGCCCTCCTTGAGGCCGAGTGCCGCGGGCGGCACGAGGCGGCCGTCCTCGATGCGGACGCGCCCCGTGCGCTTGTCAGCGACGAACCAGTTGCGCAGCGACAGAAGCACCTGCTCGAGCATCTCTGCGCCTATCGCTTATCGGTGATGACGGCGGCGAGCTCGGGGCTGAGGGTCTTGACGCCGCAGAGCATGTCGATGGAGACGGTGTCGGTCTTGGTCTTCTGGTCGTAGCCCTGCACGACACGTAGGCCGAAGCCGTCGTAGGAGGTGGAGAACGCCTTGGGGGCGCCGAGAGGCATCTCAAGCTGGCGGGTCACGAGCGCGAAGGCGTTCTTGTGGAACGCGATGGACGGCGTGTAGTTGGCCGTCTCTGCCGTGGTCTTCTGCACATTCTGGTCGCAGTAGAAGTCGAGGCCGTACTTACGGCCAAGCGATGCCTCCTTGAGGGCGGTGCCGTTGTCGCCGACGGCGGACGCGTTGGTGAACGCCTCGGTGTTGAGCAGGTCGGCCTCTGCCTGGGAGCCGTAGACGAAGCGGCGCTCCGTGGAGGGCGCCTTGGCGTCCACGAGGAACTTACGGGCGGCGATGATGTCCACCACGGCGATGGCGCCCTTGGTGTGGTCGACGCGGTTCGTGACGTCCTTCTCGAGCGCGAGCAGGTAGCCGTCGATCTTGTCGGCGAAGGCCTGCATGGCGGGGACGAGGAACTGCGCGGAGAAGTCGACGATGCCCATCGTCAGCTCCTTGGACGTGACGGCGAACGTCACGTCGAGCAGCTTGTCCATCTTGACGGGAACCTTGCCCTCCGTGGCGTCCTGCACCTCGACCTCGGTAGTGAACTCCTTGGCCTCGAAGGTGGCGGGCTTGCGGACGGTGATGGTGTCGCCCACGCCGGCGACGAACTCGGAGGAGTAGTCGCGGTGGACGAGGTTGGCCATGACGGCGTTGGTGCGCAGAACGTCCAGCGCCTCGTTGGCGATGATGTTGGGTGTAAGGATGGTGTTCGACATAGATACCCCTTAGCCTCTCTGCTCCGCCTTGTACTTCATGTACTCGGCGGTGCTCATTTCGTTGATGTCCTTGCCGCCCTCGCCCTTGGGGGCGTGGGCCACGTCGGCACCCTTGACGGTCGTGGTTGCGATGAAGTCGGCCCAGTCGGCCTTGATGCCCTCGGTGAGCTTGTCCGCGTCCTCGATAGCGCCGTCCTTGACGGTCACGCCCTCGAGGTCGGAGACCTTGAGAACGGTTTCGATGCGCTTGGGGTCGACGCCCGCCGACTTGAGCAGCTCTCGGTACAGGCTGCGCTTCTCGGCTGCGGCCTTCTCGCCCTCGACCTTGGCCTTGTAGTCCTCTAGGTTCTTGACGGCGGCCTTGTACTTTTCCTCGTACTCGCCCGCGCCCTCGCCCTTGGCCTTGAGTGCGTCCAGCTCCTTCTTGTAGCCGTCCGCCTTGTCCGCGGCCTCCTTGAACTCGTCGCGCTGCGCCTTGAGCGCGTTCACGCTCTCGGCATGTTCGTCGATGATCTGGTCGATCTTCTCGTCCTCGATGCCCATTGCCTTGAGCATCTTTCGCGTAAGTGCCAACAGAATCTCCCTTGCTTCGGAATGGGCGGGTTCCCACCTGTTGCCTCGGCGGGCCCGCGCCGCAATACCTCGCGGCAAGGGTGAGTATCCAAACGGAGTAACGCGGCCCTATGCGCCGCCCCTCAGGTGCTTCTCGAGAATCGCCCGGTACGTGTCCCCGTGGCCCGTCGCCGCCTTGCGCAGGAAGTGCTTGCCCTTCATGCGGGAGGTCCCCTCCTCGACGTACGGCGCGTACTCAACGTTGGTGCCGATGAAGCAGTCGTAGCCTTTGAGGAGGTGCGTGACGGAGTTGCGCAACCTGCCCGTGTCGACCGGGCACGTCGCCTTGGCGTAGCCCTCCGCGACGAGGCCTATCTCCTCCAGGCCCGTTTTATAGGCGCGCAGGAGGGCCTTCTCGACCTGCTCGATGTTGTTCTGCCGTATCTCGATGCACTCGGCGGTATCCAGCTTCGCGGCGTTTACGATCTCCTCAGTGATGAGGGTGCCGTGCCGGCCGTGGTCGCCGACGCCGCCGACGAGCCCGTAAGCCATCAGTCGAGCACCTCGCAGCCGTAGCCAACGCGCCCGTCGACGTCCGCCTCGATGGCCTCGATGGCTTGCACCGGAACGCCCTCGCACCCGAGCGTGCAGCCGTCGTCGGGCTCGACCTCGTCGCCGCGCTGCGTGCAGATGTAGGTATCCGGGAACGTGAAGCCGAAGCCCAGCTTTACGGCGCAGTCGCCGCAGTTCGCACAAGTGAATAGCTCTTTCATGCCTGCCCCAATCTCTCTGCGGGCAGTGTCACGGCACGGTCACGCGGCATGAAAAAAGCCCCGCCGTGGCGGGGCCCGCTGTGATCTATTGGATTTTTACCTCGTGGGCCTTGTCCATCTCAAGCTCGATAGCAGACGGGCTCTCGCCTCTGAGGAAAAATGGAATCGGGAAGAAGTCAATCTTCCCCGTTTCCTTGTCGATGGCATACGGAGTGTCGCCCGGGGTCATCTTTCCATCGAAACCGAAACCGACGAACCAATGGTATTTGCCCTCGTATGCGCACACCGGGCCGTATCCGTCTACGGCCTCCTCTTCCAGAATCGGCTTTATGGCCTCTTCCAATGTGAGCATGTCAACCTCTTGTCGTCAGGCACTCGTCGATCTTGATGATACGCCGTTATACGCTAGAGACAGATTTCGGGGTCCTGCCTCTCGAGTTTTGGAACGCCAGAGTCGAGCGACTCCTTGAGGGCTGCATAGACCTCATCGACATTGCCGTACCATATCGGCTCATAGCCGAAACGCTCCTCGAAGTTGGCCGCGAGCTTGTCGACCTGCTCCCATGTATGCAATTCGGCAACCATCACAGCCCCTCCTTCATCATCTCGTCAAATATTTTACTCGATTCCGGTAGGTATTTGCGCAGGACGGCGAGAGATTCCGGGTTCGCGGTGCTTGCGCTGAAGAACTCAGCGAAGCCCTCTTGCGCAAGCCTTGCCAGCTGGTAGTCCTCGGACGCTCCCTTTGGCCGCCAATAACTCTTGCTGTGGCCCCATCCATCGTTACACTTGTTCAGCGTTGCCCCGCCGAAAAGGTCGGAAAGGTCGGCCTTTTCGGCATTGCTCATCTCCCCTATCTCGGAGGCGACGGAACTATATGTGGCAGCCTTCGTGTGCTTGAGGCCCGAGAGCGCCTCGGCCACCTTGTCAGGATGTCTCCTTAGGTAGTCAGCATGCCATTCCATGAGGTAGCCATTCGACTCGAGCCATCCGATGTCCTTTGACTTGACTGCCCGTTTGAGCCCATCGCGCATCTCCTTGTGCCTTGCGTCAATGTAGGCTTCGACCTCGCTCTTTATGGTCTTGGCGAACACGCCGCCGCCGTACGTCCTCGAGATGTCCGCGTGCAGGCCGTCGATCATATGCCCGAACTCGTGGAACCAGGTCGTTCCTTGGGGTCTCAATCCATCTTTCGAAAACACTATTTCAAGGTTGAGCCTCACGCCACCGTCCGTTGGGCTGTAGTGGGCGGTTCCGCCCCATCCGCCGTTCAGCAAAACGAAATCCCGCTCATGCTTCAGGTAAACGCTACGGGCAGCCTTGTCCGAACGCTTGAGAATGCCTTTCACCGCATCCCTTTGATCCCCATTGAGGCACGAGTAGACGGAAGCAGACATATCGGGCTTGCCCGCGATGCGCCGAATTCGGGCCAGCGCCGCGTCCAACACCTTCTGCTGGTCGCCGGCGCTCATCTTGCGGAACGAGCCGGACGGTATGCCGTACTCCTTGAGCTGCTCGGTGAGCCTCTTCCTCGCCTCGGTCACGGACACCCCGGCGGTGTCGAGCTTGCGCTTGGTGCCGGGCATTTCCATGAACTCGGAGATGGTGCGGTCGGCCGGTTTGGCGCCGTTGACGGCGGGCTTGCCCGCCTTCCATTCCTCGTAGGTCATGCCCTCGGGCAGTCGGCTGAAACGCTCGCCGTCGAGCACGTCGAGCCCGTCACAGCACGCCACCAGCGTGCAGCGGCAGTTCGCCGTCTCGGCATACGGCGCCTCGGGGTCGCCCGGGTAGCGGCACCCGTTGCTGAACTTCTCGCCGACCTCCACCTTCTCGCGGTCGAGCTTCCTGTGGCTCGAGCGCGTGCGCAGGTCGAGCGTCGCCACCCATTCCTGCTGTACCTTGATGCCGAGCCCCTTGGCCCTCTTGTAGCTGTCGACGCGCCCGGCGTTCTCCGCCGCAGTCGTCGAGGTGCGCGCCAGACGCACCGCCGTCGCGCGGTTCGCCCCTGTCACGTCCTGCATGCGCTTGGCTATCTTTGGTATCGACTCGCCGAGCAGCAGACCCTGTGTGATCTGGTTGGCGATGAGCCGCCGGTTCCACGCCACGTCCTTGGCGACGTTGACGGACGGCTTTGGCAGGTAGCTGTCGTGGTCGGTGAGCAGCCTCTGCACGGTTGACGCGTCATGCAGCGCGTAGGCCGTGTCAACGCCCACGGCGCTCTCGACCTGCCACGTGCCGTAGTTGTAGTTCTCGGCGTAGACCTCGGGCAGCCTGCCCTCGATGGCGGCGGCTGCGACGACGTTCGCGTGCGTCATGGCCTCGGCGCACTGCTTGAGGACGATTCGGTAGCGCCTGCCCGCCGCTATCTTCCCGCTTCGCCAAGACCTGTATTGAGCCTTGGTGATTTCGCCGGCCCCGATACGCTCGCGCATCTTCTCGTCGTCGGCCTCGAACTGCGCCAGATAGCGCTTGAGGTCGGCGTAGGCCGTCTTGCTCGCCTCGCCGTACACTCCCGCCACCTCGCGCTCGAACGCCCGAATCTCGGCGTCTGAGAACTCGTGAGCGCTATCCTTCGCCATGCGCCGCCTCCAATCGTCGGCACGCATGGTCGCCCGCGCATAACGGAAAAGGGCCCCGACCGAAGCCGGGGCCCTTCCCTACTCGCCGTCTGCCTCTAGCATCTGGCGTACCTCGTCGCGCCAGCGCTCGGGAACGCTCTCGAGCGTGCGCTTGCCGCTTTTCACGGCGCGGTAGTAGATCTTCGCCAAGCTACTCATCTCCAACGATGTCGCCGAGCTCGAGAAGGGCCGCCTGCGAGTCGGCGACCTGCTGCTGGAGCGATGCGATCTGCTCCTCCATGCTCATGCCGTCCGCCTCGTGTGCCGTCCAGACGGTGTCAAAGTCGGCCTTTGCGCCATCGACCGTCAGCTCGCCAGTCGGGTCGGTGAAGTGCAGCTCCTCGTAGGTGAACACCTTCACCTTGACGGAACCGCCCTCGCCTCCCTGCTCCTCGCGCTCGACCTCGGCGATGCCGCGGCGCAGCCAGACGTCGGTCCCCGCGATCTCGACCGTCTCGGGCCTCTCGCCCGTTCGCTCCGACTTCACAACCATATTTTTCCTCCTAACCCACGGCCCTCGCCGCGTTGAATATGCACCGCTTGACGTTCATCTGGTGCTCCATGACAGCCGTTTTCAGCCAGCCCCAGTAAGAGCACACGCGCCTCGCCAAGCGCTCGGTGCGCCTGCGCCCGTAGCGCGCGAACGCGCGTCGCAGTCGTTTCCAGAGCCTCTTTCGCAAGTCGACCCGGCGCCCGCGAGCGCACCAGATGCGATAGCCCGCGAAGTCGATGGGCTCGGCGCCGTTGCGCCTCACCTTCCACGGCTTCAGCGACAATCCTAGCCGCCCCAAAACGCGCGCGGCGATGGCCGCGGCCTTCCCGAGCGAGCGCTTTGAGTTGCCGAGAAAATAGCCGTCGTCGGCGTACCACACCTGACATCCCGCGAGCCTCACACGCTTGCCGCGCCGCTCCTTCGCCGCCTCCTCGACCGCGTGATACGCGAACGAGATCACGAACGCCGCCAGCCGAAGCGACAGGTAGCTGCCGAGGATAAGGACGCCGTTCATCGTCGACAGCAGCGAATGGAGCAGGTAGAGGACTTGGCTGTTCTTGACGTAGCGCGCCACCAGACCCTCCACCACCGCCGTCTGCATCGAGCCGTAGCAGTTGCGGATGTCGACGTGTACGTGGTAGGCGAAGCGGTGAACCTCACGCCTGAGCTTGCGCATCCCCAGCGCCGCGCCCTTGCCCTTGACGCCGCTCGACACCTGCCAGAAGCCGACCTTGGCGGCAAGGAGCGGCTCGAGTGCCCCAACGCACAGGTAGTTGCACGCCTGCCGCTTGATGCTCTCGACGCTTATCTCGCGCAGCTTGCCGTTGTTCGGGTCGTGCTTCAGGTAGGTTCGAATCGGCTCGAACGTAAGCGTCTCGGTCGAGAGCTCTAGCCAGATGCGGTCGACGAACGCCGTCTCGGTGCCGTATTCGTCGGCGACGCGCCAGCCGTTCTCCTTGCCTGAGTCGCTTTTCTTCCATCGGTGCAGGGCCTCGACGACGCTTCTGCGCGTGAGCTCGAGGCCCTTGCAGTAGGTTTTCATAAATCAAAGCTCTTTCTGTCTGTCATACGAGCGTTCGCCTTGCGGCTACCAGCCCGTGAGCCTTGCGGACAAATTTCACTCAAAGGAGTCAGGCTGAGCCGTGTCCCGCCAGAAAGCGGCGGGCGCGGTAGACACGGTGCGAGTAGAGATTTATAGACAGATTGCCGGGAGACGAAGTACCAAGCGGCCCGACCGGACCGGCGCCACGAGTCCGCGCAACGAAGACCGGCAGCCGAGCCGCTCCACAGGTGGCCGAGGAACCGAACCAGACGGATTGTGCCTTTGACCTTACCGCCGGATGTGTCGAAGTAGAAGTAGTCACCGACACCGGTCGTCGCCGAGCCACCGAGCCCCTTTCCCAAGATAAGACCGTTGACGAATTGGATGTCGAGCATGTAGCCATCTGCCGTCGGCATGCACGCCGCCGTCGGGGTCACCCCGTCCGCCACGGCATTCTTCTTCCCATTGCGAGTGTCGGGGTTGACCGCGATACCGAAGCCCGTCCCATCGGAGACGAAGAGCGTATCGCCCATGAACTCCCACAGGCCCAGCCCCGTCTCGACGCCGCCGACCTTGAACGGGTGCTTACCGTCCTTCGCCACCTGGCCATCGCCAACGAGGGCATCGGTGTTGCCCGTGCACCACGGCGCACTCTGGAGCCATGTGTTCACGGTCGTGTCGAACGCCTTGGCGACGTCCATGAGAAGCGCCACGTTGCCGTCTGCGAGCGTCTCCTTGCCGCCGACAACGGCACCGTCGAACACGTCGTACGCCGCCGCCGCGCCTCGGTCTGGGCACGTGGTGCCCGTGTCGGTGCCGTACATCATCGACGCACCCACGGGAATCTTCGCCGCCTGCTCGGCGGTGACGACCATGCGCGTGACGCCCGTCTCGGCGAGCGCCGGGTGGACCTGGATGTTGAAGTCCGTGCAGCCCGGGAAGTCCACCTGGGAGGACTTGCAGAGCGTCTTGGTCAACTGGTGGAAGTTGATATACCACTGGTCGTAGACGCTCATGCCCGAGTAGCCCGTGGTCGCGGTCTTGCAAAGGTCGACGAGCGAGTCGTGCGACGTCGTGCGGTTGGCGACCTTCGCGCCCGAGACGGAGCGCGGGCGCCCTTCAGCGTCGATGCTCATGGGATACGTCGGCGTCAGCATGTACGGTCGCAGTGTGCCGTCCGGCAGCAACGCCTTGGGGTTCGGCTGCGAGCCGCTGAATCGGTTGTCGGACCACGAGACGAGCAGGTTGCCGTTCGTCAGCACCTCGACCGCCTGCCAAACGACCGGCGCGATCTCGTAGACGTTGTTGCCGTGTCCGTTGTCCACGCGCGAGAAGCCGTAGTCGACGCCGTCGATGGCCTCGACCCACGGCACGCCGTCGGCGTCGGCACCGGCGTTGGCGGACACGTGGAACCACGGGCCGCCCTCGGTGTCGAACGGGTCGACAGCCGCGCTCGTCGCCGTCGCGGGCACGAACTCGGTGGAGGCCACGCGCTTCGCGGCGGCGCTCATCGGCTGGATGTCGGTGGGGCTGCCCGCCGGGATGAGGAACGTGTACACCAGCCCCGTCTTGTGCTTGTCCACCATCGCGGCGACGCTCTCGTTGGAGTAGCGGCCCGTCGAGGCGTCGCGCTCGAGCGCCTTCTGGTCGCCCAGATTCTTTACCGCGCCGACAAGCGCCCATACCGCCTTGTCCGATGCCAGCGGGTCCGCGTACTCGAACCCCTCGGTTGCCTGCTCGGTTGCCTGCGTATCGGCCATTTAGGCACCTACCTTTCGCATCTGGCAAATCTTGCCGTTTACCTTCTTGAGTCCCAGCGCCGTCACGGCAGCCGCCGAGTCGATAATCGACTGGTAGTTCAGGGCTGCCGTCTTGGCGTCCTTGAGCGCCGCCTGCGCGTCGGCGAGGGCCTTGGTCGAATCCTGCTCGCGCTTCTGCTCGGCAGTCTTGCGCCCCGCCTCCGCCTGTTTGCGCCCCGCCTCGTTCTGCCCGCGCTCGGTCTCTTTCTCCTTGCGCACGGCCTCGGCGTCGGCGCGGCCCTTCTCCGCCGTTTCGACAGAAGCCTTGAGCTGCTTGAACTCGTTGTTGACCTTGTTCACGCCAGCCGCCGCGTCCGTCGCGGGCTTCTTGAGCTCCGCGATCTGCTCGGCGGTGAGGTCGCTGTATCTCAGCGCGTCGCCCTTCGGCACGCCGACGACCAGCACGTTGTCCTCCATCGCCGCCGTTGCCTCCGAGCCCGAGGCAAGAGTCGTGGCGCGTGCCCCCTTGACCTCGGCGGCGACAGCCTTGTCGCGTGCGGCCTCCGCCGCCTTCTGCGCGGCCTTGGCCTCGTCTCGCGCCGTCTCCGCGTCCTTGATGGTGCGCTGGTCGCTCGGCTCGTAGATATACTCGGCGGGCTTGGCTCGCCTCTTTACGTCCCAGAGGGCCTCGATGCACGTGCGCCCGCCGTAAGCCTCGTCTGTGATGTAGGCCCATGCGTACACGCGCCCAGCCGCCTGGAGCAGCTCGTCGGGAATCTTCGCCTTGCTGTCGGCCACCGCAACCGTGTAGCACGTCCCCGTGGTCGACTTGGCGAAATGCACCTGCTCGCAGCCGACAACCTCGACCTCGCGCCCGGTGTCCCACTGCCACAGCTCGCCGTCAAGCACCTGCAATGCCGCCATCACTCATCACCTTCCTCGTCCTCGTCGCCCTCCTGGGCACCCTTCGCGTTCGCCGCCAGGGCGGGCGGCAGCGCTGCCATGCGCTCCTCCTGCTCCCGCTGCCTGCGCTCCAAAATCTTCGCCCTCTCGTCGGGCGTGATGTTCGGCAGCTTTCGCAGGATCGTCTCGTCGTCCAGATACTCGGCCTCCAGGCACACGGTCTCGACCTGCTCCTTGGTGTTGCTGATGCGAGTGTGCGTGAACACGGGCGTGTCCTCGATGCCCTGGAGGGCAAGGATGTCCATGATACCCTCGCGGATGTGGCGCTCAAACTCGGCGGCCTCCTCGTCCATCGGCTGGTATGCCGCGTCGATATGGTCGTTGGTCGCCCCCGCCGCGATGGTATGGACGTCCAGCGCGCCGAAGTCCTCGTAGATGTCGGCCTTGATCTGCGCCAGCGTCTCCTTGCGGCCCTCGACGGGCACCTCCTGCGTGTACGGCGTCACGGACTGCCCCTGCTCGGCGTCGACCTCGGCCACGTGCGTCAGCTTGAGCTTCGCCCGCCACAGGTCGAGGTCCCTGTCGTCCATGCCGCCGGCTCCGTTGATGAGCCAGTAGATCTGTGCGCAGTCGCGCGTGTCGTTCACCAGGCCGCTCTTGATCAGGTCGTAGGCGTCGATGCTCTCGCGCATGCCGACGAGCGTGCTCTGGTGCGCGTCGCTGCCCCAGACCGCCACGATGGGCAGGCGGGAGTAGTTCTCCGCATCGACGGCCAGCTTCATCCCGTCCGCTGGTATCTCCCGATACGTGACCTTGTAGGCGCGCTTGGCCTCGGCCACCTCGAAGTCGAAGCCGCTGCCGCCCGACACCATCTCCGTGTAGCCGTCCTGCTCATAGAGGGTCGCGTGCCACGGGTGGTCGGAGTCGAGCCGCCAGAACCTCACGCCGGCGTATAGCGCCCCCGAGTACTCGTCCCACACCGGGCAGAACTCGTCGGCGGTGAACACGTCGATGTGGTCGAGGTTCCAAAACGGGAATGACGCACCGTGGATGAGCGCCTTGAGCCCCATCTCCATGACGTCGTCGTCGAAGCGGTCGCCAAGCCCCTCCTTGGTCGTGTCCTTGCCGCCCGCCGAGACGTCCACGAAGCTCACGCCCTTACCGAGCGAGTACGTGCAGCGCTGGACGTTTAGGCGCTTGAACAGGTTGCTCGCCAGCCTCAGCTTCGAGGCCGTGAAGTCCTCGGCCTCGGCACCGGAGCACGAGTAGATCTTCTGCACGAACCGGTTGATCGTGACGTTGTGCTGGCGGTAGTACTCGTTCGCGGTGACGGCGTTGCGGTACATCTCGCTCGACATGTGCCGCTCGATGGCATCTGCCGCGAACGCCGTCGCCGACGCCGCCGCCTTGAGGTCGCCATCGGTCACCAAAGGCCCCTTAGACAAGCCGCTACCTCCCTCCAAAGAATGGGTTTACCTGCTCTTTCGCAGGCTTGTACATGCGCAGTGTTGCCACGCCGTAACGGAGCGCGTCGCAGCTGTGGTCCTCGACCTTGACGGGCCTGTCGCCGTCCGCCTTGGCATCCCAGCAGTAGCCGCCGAGCTCGCCTATCAGCCCTGCGCAGGCGTCGGAGATGCGCACCGTGCCGTTGCCCAGGCACACCCCCGTCTCTCGTATGCCGTCCGCGACGTCGTTACGCCCCTTCTTGGTCTTGAACCCGGCCTGCCGCATCGCGGCGATGAAGCTCGTGGCGCTCGGGTCGATGATGAACGTGGGCGGCTTGCCCAGCCCGCGCACGAAGTCGGCCATGTCGGCCACGTAGTCGGCGTCCGTCTTCTGGTGCCCCGTGTCGCGGCCCGAGTAGCGGTACTCGTCCACCGCGTGCCACACCTTGCCGTCAAATGCCCACAGAAGCGCCGCGAAGGCGTTCTGCGTGCCGTAGTCGCAAGACACCGCGTACTTGGCGGCGCTGCCCGTATATCGGCTCTCTAGGGCACCCTCCCACCCGGGGTAGACCAGGCCCTCGGCCAGCGTCCACTTGCCCAAGATGTAGCGGTCGTAGTACACGCCGCTGCCGTAGTCCTTGATGAGGGCTTCGATGACATCCGGTGCCAGCGCACCGTCCCAGATCGTGTAGTCCTGCCTGTAGATGTCGCTGTCGCCGTCGAGGAACCGCTTGAACCAGTGGTTGGGGCTGTCGGGGTTGCAGGTGCCGTCGAAGCGGCTGTGCTCGCAGCGCAGGCGGCTCTTGAGCATCTGGAACACGTCTTCGCTCCACGTGGCGACCTCGTCGCCGTAGACCCACTCGAACGTGGCGCCCTGAATCTTGGATACGCTTGTCTTCTTGTCCGCCCCGAGGCAGTAGACCTTGCGCCCGAATATCTGGGCCGTGTTGTCCCGCCCGATCTGGCTGACGACGTCTTCGCTGTAAAGTGAGCGCATCGGCTCGAGGATGTTGCGCTCGAGCGTCGAGCGGGTGTTCCCGATCATCACCGCCAGCCCCTCGCCCCTCATGGCGAGAAGCCTCTGCGGTATGGTCACGGCTATGTCGACGTAGCTCTTGCCCGAGCCCGTCGCCCCGCACTTCACGTTGTAGCGGTGCGTGCAGTTGGCGAGGTACTCGCGCTGCATCCTCGTGAGCGGCATCGGCTACTCGTCCCCGCCGATTGAGGACGGCACGGACAGCACCAGCTCCTTGGCGGCCTTGAGCACCGCCGTGTCGGTTGTGTCCATGATGCGCTGCGCCTTGGCGTACTCCTGCGGGTACTTGCGCTCGAGCAGCCACGCCGCCGCCTGCCAGCTGTCGCCGCTCGCGTCCATGATGCGGCCCACGAGCGTCGCCTTGCGCTCGACCTCGGCCTTTTTTAGAACGTGACACAGTTGACGCTGATTGTCTGTTCTGGGGTGGTTGATCCAGCGGCTGTATGTCTCACGTGCGACCCCGAGATATGCGGCTATGTCCCTGTCGGTCATTCCAGCACGGCACAGGCGGACGGCATCCTCGATGCCCTCCTTGGTCAGTTTTTCACGCCCTTTTCCCGCCACAAAATCACATTTCCGCTGGTAGATAGCCATATGGAAACGCAAACGTTCCCACCTTTTTACGCACGTGGACAAGCGCGTGCGTTTGCCCACGAGCGTAAAAAGGGGGTAACGTTTAAAGAAAAGGCCCCGGTTTCCGGGGCCTTTCGGCTACTCGACCTTTGTCGGCTTGATTCCGATTGCCTCGGCCAGCCTCTCAAGCGCCTCCGTCCAGCTTCTGCCGTCTGTGCGCGGCCTGACGTATGCGGTTGCTCTCCGCCTCTTCCTCGAGCCGTCTCTTCCGCTCCGCCAGATAGCACCCCTTGCACAGTCTCCACTTCTTCGCCTGCGCCGACGTGTCGAACACGGGCCGCGCGTCGCACACGATGCACAGCCCATCCGTTCCGGTCGAAAAGCGCCCGTACCGCTGCCGCGCGTGCCTCACGGCGCTCGGCGTCACCCTGAGGTCCGCCGCGATCTCCGCCGCCGTCCGCTCCGGGTGCGCCTGCATCCGCCTTATCATCTCGTCCGTCCAAAGGACGTAAGAGGAGCGCCCCTTCCGGAGCGCCCACTCGTCCCTCAACGGATGTGTTGACTTTGTAGATGGGCCTTTTGGCCCATCTCCTACAGGTGGCCTACACGCCATTCGCATACCCCCTCGCGCTCGGTTTGCTTCGGCTACCATACCAAGCGCCGGGGACCACCTTACGCACAGCGCTTGATTATCGCCCCGCACTTCGGGCAATGGACGGCCTCATACGCCAGCATGTCCCCGAAGCCGATATGCTCCCAGATCTGTCCGTCCCATCTGCAGTCGGAGCAGTGGAAGTAGCCGTCGACCATCCGCTTGCCCGGGATGAACGGGTCCTGTTTGTGATCGACGAGATCGTGGCAGGTCGGGCGGTCGATTAGGTCGGCGATTTTTTCGAGCGGCGCATCACAGTTGCAGATTGCGTTTTTGTTACCGAAAAGCGTCTCCGATATTTCAGAGCACCTAATGCACGAGCAGCCAATGCAGTCGCAATCCCGTAGGAACCTCGCAGCCTCAATCCGCTCTTCATCGCTAATCTTCATACAGCACCTCAAGCCCGTACGCGACGGCGGCATCATGCTCGATGCGGCATCCGCGTGCGTTCTCCCAGCCCTTGCAGAAGTAGGCCGCATGGCACAGGCTCATGTTCTCAAGAGATTTCGCGAGATAGCAGAGCTGGACCTGCACCACGCCGCGCTCCTCCATGGCCTCGTCGCTGTACCACTCGTCAGTGAATAAGGTGTTCACGAACTCGTAGCCCATCTCGCGCAGCTTGGCGTGCGCCTTGTCCCTCGCCTCCGCGATCTCTTCGTCGGTCTTGCCGGCCATGGGCTGAGAAATCATCGCTCACTTATTCAACATGGCTCACCCTTTCATTCCATAGATCTGCGGCGAACTCCTCGGCGTACTCGAGGTCCGTCCGTGCGCCGCATCCCAAGCAGCTCACGTAGAAGGTGCGCAGACCTTGATACTTGCCCTGCTGCATCTCAGCATCGCCACCGCAGAACGGACAGTGCTTCAGCTCGATTTCGTCCATCAGTCCTCCTTTGATATGGCCAGCGCCACATACTTCTGGGCGAGGCCCTCGAAGTCATCGAGGATGTAGTCGATTCGGTAGGTCGCCCCGTTGAGCGGGTGCTTTGCCGCTTCCATGAAAGAGTGGCAGTCGTCCGCGATGACATTGAACACGATCTTGTCGCCGACCTCGTAGTCCCGGTCGTTCTTGCGAATCTCGAACCTCTTGGCCCCGCTCATGATTGCGTCGGCGTATTTGACAAAGATCTTGAGTCGATGCGTTTTCATTCGTCCTCACTCCTCAGCTTGCGTATGCGGTCGGCGATGTCGCGCATGGCAGCCTTTTCGCAGGTTTCGCCTTTGTCGGCGATGCACGATGAACAGTCGCATGCACTCTTGCCAAAATAGGCGCAGGCTTCGTAATTCAGCGCGTCCGCGCCCCTGCCCAAGTCCTCTTCCAGCTTCTCCCAGGTGTCGGGCGGGGTGAGGTACACGAGTGCCGGATCGAGTGCAAATCCACGGTCGGTAATCGCACGCCATTTGTTCGACCATCCGTCACTCAAATCAAAGTCCGTGGTGAATGTCCAGCGCACGATGCTATATACGTTCCCGACACGGTTGAACAGCGCCACGGTATCTAGAGGTATCTCTCGTCCCTCGGCATCTCTCGGCAATTCGATTCTCATAGCCCAAACTCCTCGTAGTCGCGGCACTCGCCGCACTCGTCCTCGCAGTACAGCAGGTTTCCCATGAGCCACGCCACCGCCCACTTCGCCAATCGCCAGAAGCCCTCCTTGCGGTCGGGTGCCTCCGTGTCGTAGGCGCGCTTAAACTCAAGGTGGCAGTAGCCGTAGTCGACGTGGATGTCGCTGCTGCAGAAATGCCTGCAGTTCCCGCACATCCTGGGCTCGCAGGCCCCGCCGAAGTGACGCTCAATGGCGGCGTCCGTCACCCCCATCTGGTAGCCGCCGACCCTCGAGTCACTCATCGCAGCCCGCCCCCCCTACGCTCTCGTCGAGCAGGTCGATGGCATCCCCGACGGTCGCCTCGATGCTCGTCAGCTGGCGGCGCAGGTTCTGCACGAGGTTCGCGCCGGTGACCTCCGCCCTTCCCGCCTCGTAGGCGCGCTCGATCATGTCGGTCACCGCGACCTGCATCGCCGTGTCGTTGTAGCCGCGCCTGACGCGGTACTTCCCCAGATAGGCGTGCGCCCTGTCCTGCGGCCTGCACTCGCGGTCGAAATGGAACACCTCGACCGCGTCGGCCTTGATCTGATCCAAAGTCTCCATCACAAACGTCCCCTCTCTCGGTTCCTCTCGTTGCAGCGCTCGATTGCCGCGTCCACGTCCTCCTGCGTGAACCCCTCGGCGTCGAGCAGGCTGACGACCGCCTGGACCACGTCCATGCACTCGTCGATAAGGTTCTGGCGGTACTCCCTGCGCGCCGTCATGATCGGGCTGAAGCGCATGTCGTCGCAATCCCGCCAAGCGCCGTATACCTCGGCCGCCTCCTCGAGCGGCTTGAGCGCCTGCACCTTGGGTACGTCCGGCTCATCGAGCGCCCCGAACTCGAACCTGTATCCGTCGCGCATCAGATGCGCCTCCCTTCCGCCAGCGCCGCACGCATGGCGTTGACCTCTCGGCCCGACTCACTCCTCGTTCCGAGGTACACGTCCACGGGCCGCTTGCTCGCGTCCCTTCGCGCCACGTTCTCGCACCACCCGCAGCAGTACCTCTGGGTCCTGTACGCCGTGCGGAACCGCCTGCCGCACTGCCCGCACACGAGCACGTAGCCCCCGCGCCTGTCCGGCGACTCAGCCCTCATGTCGCGCCTCCCAGTAGTTGCACCTCGCGAGCCCCTGCGTGGCGTGCACGAAGTCGGGGCAGCGCATGCACGTGTACCGCTTGCGGCCCTCGCCGGACGCTGTCATGACCGCCTCGCTCACGGCGCAGAACCCGCACGTCTCGCAGCGGGCGCTGCGCGGCCCCTCGTCGTAGATGCTCGCGGACCCCTTCGGTCTGCCCATGTTCTCGTTCCTCTCGGCGTCCAAGTTCATGACGCCCTCCTCTCGCATGCGGCCCTCGCATCCAGCAGACGCCGCGCGTCCTGGTACGCCTTGAGCGCCACCGGGTCGGCGGTCGTCCCCCTCGGGGCCTTCACCTTCGCCGGGTCGATGCCCGGATGTTCCTCGCGCCACCTGCGCTCGAGTTCCGCCCTCGTCTGCTCGGGCGTCCTCGTCGGCTTGAACGTGGCGGCCTGAATCTCGGCATCGGTCGGCTTGCCGCGGGCGTGGGCCTCGGCGTCGAGGCGCTTCTGGTTGCCGTTCCACAGCATCGCCGCGGCCTTGAGCGAGGTCACGGGCATCCCGTTCGAGCGGATCCAGCCCTGCGACTCGTAGTGCGCCCAGAACTTGTCGGGGTCGCCGCTGATGCAGTTGGCGGCGAAATACGCTCGGCACTCGTCCAGGGTCGGCGGGGCGAAGCCGTCTGCGTCGCCGCCGCGCGTACCATCAACACAAGCTAGGCTAGGTAAAGCTAAGCTAGGACAGGTTAGGTTAGGGTTTTCGCTTTCGGAAACCTCGGTTTCTGGTTCTGAAAACCTAGGTTTCCCGTTTTCAAAACCTGGGTTTTCGCTTTCGGAAACCTCGGTTTCGGGTTTTTGCTCAGGCTCGGGTTCGGGCTCCGGCTCGGCCTTGGCCTTGCGGGGCCTGCCGCCTTTCTTGGCCTGCTCTCGCTTGTTCTTGGAGTTGTCGATGGCGTTCTTGAGCCCCTTGAAGGCCCTCTTGACGCTCTTGGGCAGCTCGATCTCGACCCCGTGGAGGCCGTACATGAGCACCGCGTCCGCGAGCATCATGCGTTCCCTCATGTCCTCGGGGTCGTTCGGGTCGTAATCGTCGTAAAGCTCGGCTATCGAGCTGGCGAAAACCGTGAAGTCGTTGGCCATCAGAACCACCCCCAAAGGATTGAAGAGAAGAACAGGAACCCCGCGGAGAAGGAGGCGGCGAACAGGGCCGCCTCCCAGTGGTCGCGGATGATGTCGGGTACGTGCCTCATCAGAACGGCACGTCCTCGTCGTAGAACTCGGACTGCGGGACCGCGGCGTAGGCCTGCTGGGCGCTCCACTGCGGCGCTGCCTGCGCCCGGGGCTGCACGGGTACCGTGTCCGCGAGGCTCTGCTGCGGCTGGGCCTGCGTCTGCCCCTCACGGCGCACCATGACCTCAATCTCGTCGACGATGACCTCGAGCTTCGAGCGCTTCTGCCCGTCGCGCTCCCATGAGCTGTAGCGCAGCTTGCCCTCGATGGCGACCTTCATGCCCTTGGCGAGGAATCGCCCCACGGCCTCGGCTCGGTTGCCGAACATGGTGCAGTCGACGAAGTTGGGGTAGTCCTCCCACTCGCCCGTCTGCGCGTTGCGTCGGCGGTCGTTTACCGCCACGCCGAAGGACAGGACCTGCGTCCCGCCGGCGGTGGCGCGCAGCTCGGGGTCGCGGGTCAGGTTGCCGCTGATGTTCACTCGGTTGATGCTCACTGCCCGTCCTTCTTCGCGGTCATGTGGCTATTGATTGCCTCGACGAGGCGCGGCCCTTGCATGTAGCCCAGGCCGCTCACGCGGCGGCCGTCGCGGATATGGCACGCCTCGACGATCTTCTGCGCCGTGACCGGGCCGATGCCCGGGAACGAGCGGGCGAACTCGTCGACCTTGAGCTTTGCCGCGATGGGCGCCTCGATGGCCACCTCGGGCGGGATGTTGCCCGCCTTGCAGGCGGCCTTGAACGCGGCACGCTCGCGGCGCGTGTGGACGGCCTTCGCCATCGCCTCTTTGCGCTGCTCCGGCGTTCGGAGCGGCGGCAGGTTACTCTCTCCCACGTCCTACATCCTCTCGACGTATCCGTGAATGCCGTTGTCGACCATGACGGCCCTCACGCGGCGAAGCTCGTCCGCGGTGGCGCACTCGATGACAACGCGGTAGCCCCCCTGCGGCGCTGGGGCCGCATCCTCGGCCACTTCCGGCTCGGGGCGCGACGGGACCACCCGCACACACCTCGGCACGCCCAAGGGCGGCTGAGGTTCCTCGACGGGCATCGGCTCGGGGTCGGGCGGCAGCGTTGCGGGCTCCGGCTCGTGCTCCGGCGCGGGCGCCGTCGCCTGCTCGTAGGTCGACACGAGCGCGGCGGCCTTGGCGACCTCCTCGCGATGCGCGGCGACCGCAGCCGCAACCTCACCCACGATCCCACAGAGGCGCTTTGCGTGCTTCGCGAGATCGAGGCGGCCAGCCACCTGCATGCCACGGCGGTTGCGAACAACACGCACCTGGCCGACTTCACCGACGGGGAAGTGCTCAGCAGCGGCGTTTCGTTCGCGCAGGAGGTTGCCGCGCTGGCCGGTTTGCCCCTCGCGTTTTCCGCGGTGCCCTGTCACATGCTCGAAGATGCCGATATCCCCGGTGTGCGCTATCCTGTTTCGGTGCATGTGAGAAAACCCTGGGAGTAAGGGCAAGGTCCGCTCCGGTGGATTCGGACAGGGTGATGCCTTTGTTCAGGGAGCGTCTTCGGGGGAGTGTTCGATAACCATATGCCGGCCGTCGCGCCGGCTCAGACGAGAAAGGAAGGCTCATGGCAGCGATAACGGTCGATGACGGTTTCTGCAAGGGCTGCGGGTTGTGCGTGGACGCATGCCCGGCCCATATCATCGAGCTTGACCGTTCCCGCATCACGGCGAAGGGCTATCATCCGGCCCGGCTGATCGATGCGTCCAAGTGCACGGGCTGCTGCTCGTGCGCGCTTATGTGCCCTGACGTTGCGATCGAGGTGATGCGCTGATGTCTCAGGAAAAGGTGCTCATGAAGGGCAACGAGGCCATGGCGGAGGCGGCCATCCGCGCAGGATGCCGTTTCTTCTTCGGCTATCCCATCACGCCGCAGACCGAGGTTGCCGCTTACATGGCCAAGCGCATGCCCAAGGAAGGCGGCACGTATCTGCAGGCCGAAAGCGAGATCGCGGCCATCAACATGGTGTACGGCGCTGCCGGT
>OLQA01001430.1_pt1 | contig 20946 bp, 10 predicted proteins | sample 1673151 | NCBI WGS metagenome assembly OLQA01 (sample SAMEA3136760, study PRJEB25190) | human gut metagenome | biome: human gut; feature: human-associated habitat; material: faeces | place: Austria | collected 2013 | reverse complement strand
TCGTAACCTCTATGTTCATCTCCTTCGTAGTTGTCGTAAGTCCTATATCCAATACGATTCATCATTCCTCTTCCACGACCGCCACGACCGCTTCTTCCACGACCGCCACGAGCAAGGAAATCATTAATTCGTTCGTACATTCTATCTCTTCGAGAACGAGCACGAACATCATGGTCTGTCTCGTATGCTACTTCTCTCATAATATTACTTAGTTAATAATTGTCTGAATGTTTCCAAATCAGACTGGTTGAACATAATTCCTTTATTAATAAAAGGAATAGAAATAGTTATGTTACCATTAGAAATGTTACCATTACCAAGAACAGGGATACTAAAATCAAAGTTAGGAATAGATTTGATTATTTCAATCTCTTCATCAACAATACCTTCAATATCAATCTTACCGTCTTTAGCAATAGCGTTTATAAACTTATCAAAACTATCAATGTTATTAATAATTGCACGTTTAGCCAAAGGCTTAACTAACTTAGTATAAATTGATTGACAGGTAACATAACTTATTCTTTAGTAGGTTTATAATATTATGCAGAAGGAGTACTAGCCGGCTGAGTAAATCCGCACGGTAGACAACCATTGGCATTTCTACCAACAAGACCAGTTGTAGTAGGCTCATTAGGTAGACAAGTAACACCATAGATAACATTACAAGTCTTTTTATCGACATAATTGATACCTGCGGTGAAAGCTCTCTCGATTTCGCACTGGATAAGTTTATCCTGATAAGGACGAATAGCAGCACCAACAGCAACTTGAGTTTTAAGTTCTTCAATTTGAGTTTTTAAAGCATCGTAGTTGTCACGCTGTCCTTTATATAAGCTAAAGTCGGCATCAATCTGTGACTTATACAAACCAAACATTTCTCCGTCTATTACCTGACGGTCTTGGAAACGTTGGTTCTGTTGATTCAAAGCCCACTGATACAAACCACCTTGCAGAGCAAGAGTATCTTCGCAAGACTTAGCCCATGCTTGGAAAGCAGTAGGAGCAGTACCATTTCCACCACCAACGCCAACTACATTAATGTTTGTAGAACCGTCTCCCATAAGACCTGCACCAGTTCCGAGAACACCAGTAGAACGACGATTACCAAATAAAGCTCAAGCTCCAAGAGCAGTACCGATAATACCAAGCGTAAGACCTGCATTAGCTTTACCGTTAACATCACGGCGACCGTACATACCGTCCATCCCTGCGCCATTATAGCCTTCAGGAACAACTTTAACTTTTTCAATTACTTGCATAATAAATAAGGTTTAGATTAATAAATTAAGAATATCTTATAGTAGCTACTATACACTCATAATAAAGAATACTATTATAAGTTCAGACATTAATCTATTTTAGCTATAAACAATAATTTTATGAAAAAAGTTAAGTATCTCGTGAACAAAATAAAAGCCCTACTTGTTATAGCAGGGCTTTATAGAGTTAACGATACAATGGAATCACTTCTTTATGGGAGGATTCTTCAAGAGTACTTTCAGATACAGATTGCCATTCAGAACTGGATAACAATTCATAAAGAGCTTTATCAGAATAAGTATCATAAGGATATTTAATAGTGATACTTTCATATCCTTCTTCATCAGTAGTTACTATCCTTTCTACCTTATTAGGAAATACTTCTTGGAAATGTTGACACTTCATAAGTGCTTTATCATTATCTCTGTTTTTACGTAGAACTAAATTAAGTTCTTCGATTTTAGCTGATTCTTCTTTACCTATATCAGCAATAGGAAATACAATGTAATCAATCATAACTTTAAATCTTTAAATATTAAACTTAGTGTATATGTTAATACTAGAAATATACCAATTAGTATATAAACTAATTTAAGTATCTTGTGAGGCGTTATTTTCATCTTCTGTATTAGAAATAAATATAGGATGATTAATATCGATTATCTCATCTTTCTCCATTAAGTTCTTTAGGAAGTTAATTTCTAGTAACGAGATAGTTTTGGAATATAGAATTGTTTTATAGATTATTCCTTTCCAATATTTACCAAGTACTAATCCTAGATTATCTTCATTTTCACCTTTTATAATAGGATTACCATTATAACTTTCAGGAGTTAAATAAATAATCTTAGAATCATCTCGTTCTATCTGATTTAATTTACCGTAACTATAAACATAATTCTTACTATTATAACAATAATCTAAAATAAAACCATTTCCAATACTACTTTCATAGATTTTATTTCCTTTAAACATTACAGTAGAATTATCATTCTTAGCATCTAAATCAACTCTTTTTATAATAGCAGTAAAATCTGTAAATATAGGAATATTCTTATTATCAGTAAAGTCAGATACTCCGTCATAAGCTAGACCGTTCTCGTATTCAGGAAGAATTTCGATAGTAATATCACAATCAAAAACTAGTTCACCTTCTATCATAGGAGTTATTGCAAATCCTATCCAAGAATTAGTAGTTAAATCTAATAATGCGTCTGTTGGAACAAACGATTTATGAGTACCATTGCCTAAATATACTATTGATTCTTTTGTTGCATTTTCCGTAGCTAAATATTTGTAAATAAGTTTACTATTTCCTTCAAGACCTTTAACAGTAACTCTAAAAGCAGGTATCTCTTTTATATTAGCTAACGCTTCGTCTCTCTTAACATAACTATATAATAAACCATTAGCCGCATGTTTAACATTAGTTATATGAACAATAGTACTATTAATATCATAAATATAATCTACTGCATTAGAAGTTTCCCAAGTTTTGTTAGCACCGAACACTACTGGATAACCATTATAACCCGACATACCTTCGTAACTAATATTGAAGTTTTCAAGAGGATTAACACTAGTACCAGTCTTTTGTAGTGATACTTGTTCGTCAATATAACCTCTTTTTGCATCAGTGTTCTTTTTACCATAGTTATCCCAATAGTAATTAGGTAACGTAACTTTAGGAGTTATACCAATATAAGTGTTCAACTCTTTAATCTTATCGTCTGTTGAGATTTCATCGAAGAGCATGAAGTCGTAGAGAGACATTTGAGAGAAGAAGTTATCATGGTTTTTATTAGAACCTATGATTGGAGTAATAGTAGCATCTATATTATTATTAGTAGCAACAATATTATGAGTTATACCCTTTAATTGCGTAGCTAAGATATTATTGTTTACCACACCATCAATATAAGTATTACCATTATTCCTTGAAGCATAAGCAACGACTAAGTTATTATTATTATAATCATTTGTAAATATAGCAAAATTATCCTGACCGGGGTTTTGATTATAAAGCATAGTATCTTGCTTTTGCCAATTAACCTTCATCAACACTTGCTTACCACCCTTAGACAAAATAGGAATAGTAACAAAGTCGTTTATCCCATCTAAACAGTATGCTCCTTCGTATTCACCGATTTGTTCAATAACTAATTTAGACCAGTCAACATTGGGAGTTAGAGCAACAAATCCGTGAATTTCTTCTGTATTAGTTCTTGCAGGTAACTCATTTATTCCATTTATAAGATTTATCCAACTTCCGCCAGTATAATTAAGAACCCCGTCCTTAGGTATTCCAGAAACTCTAACTTTATACGTAGGGGAAGGAGAATTAGTATAGCCTAACCAAAATTCTTTATCATAATCAAAAGATTCATCAAGATATATCTTACTATCAGTTCTTACTATACCTTTAGTTCCATAGTCTCGAAAAGTAGTAAAATCAACTAAATAACCATTAGCTCCACTATTAAGTTTATAAGCCGAGTTATAAATAACACCATGATTACCATGACCGGATATATCGGGAATATGACTTAGTATCTTATAACTAGAATTAGGAACACGTAATAATCTAGGAGATAATATACAGTTAGGTTCGTTATCATCAAAAATCCAAGTTGCTGTACAAGTAAATACCATTTGTCGTTCAACAACATGTGGAGTATTAGGCAAAGGACTTCCATTAAGTTTAGCATTACTAACAGTATAAATATCTTTAAGAAGATTACAATCATTAAATGAACCTATTCTAGTAATACTGGAACCTAGTTTAATTTTGTCTCCCCAAGATATTTCATTATTATTCTCATCTTTGAATCTTAATAAAACAGGATATGGCTGTACAATATCTTCATATCTAACATATTCTTGAATAGTAATATTTATCTCTTTTGGAAATACTAAAGGTATTTCTAATCTATAATAATTACCACTTGAATCTTTAGTAGGAACATAAGATTTTCCGTCAATAACAACATTAGTTACTTCATCTGAATCTTTATAAGGAGGAACAATATCCAATATTAGATTACCTGTAATAGAAGTAGAATAAAATTGTCCATTTACTAGTTTCAATGTTGTACCGTCAGTTTCCCTAATATTTGCAGTAACTGAATATTTAGATACATTAGCTTTAATATTAGGATTCCATTGAACATAATCACTATCTTGTTCAATAACTAAACTTATCTTTTGAGGAGACTTCTTAATACCATAGAAGATTACATCATAGATAAAATCTGTATTAGACTTTTCAATAGTGATATTATTAAAGGCAGTAGAAGAAACTTTGGATATTTTATAACCGTCAAGAACAGTAATACTAGTTTTAATATTACTTCCTATTGAAATATAATCTCCTACTTTTACTACATTTGAATCTTTATCTAAATAGACTATATTCTTAATATCTATATTACTCTTAATAACAGGTCTAAATTTAACCATATCTTTATATAGAGTTCCTGCCTTATATTTCTTTAGCTGACGCTCGATTAAGAACTTATTCATAGAATAAGAAAATGACATAAGAAAATAGATAGCTATATTACCGTATTTATCACTATTATCTCTTATAGTACCTAAATATAATTTATCACTATCTTCAGATGTTCCAATAATTAAATCTTTACCATTGTAATTATACTTAGATTGATAACTTATACCTCTAATAAAATCAGTATTAGCAATATTGGTATTGTTTTTATAATAACTCCAAGTATTTATAACATTAGGAGCAGTTAAATATTCAAAAATAAAAGCTCCATGTTTACTTGTATCTTCTGCACTCTCAGATTTAGAAGCAATAATTCCAATATTGTCAATACTTAGTATTTCTCTATCTATAATGAAAGTATAATCTTTATATATAGGTAATCCTACGGCTTTACCGTAGTCAGTTACTCCGTCAAGGCAGAGAGCACCATCATCGTTGATACCGCTTTCTTTATTCCAAGAAATATTATTCAACTGAATATCCCTACCGTTGCCAGAATAGTCAATCAGCTTGTCGCCAAACTCTGCATGATTCTCGTTAGTAAGACCTTGTTTTTCTATATTACAATATATATCGGCTTTAAGCGTTCTATCTAAGTTAAAGTAACCAATAATAAGATTAATATCGTCTTCAGTAGCTTTACCTAGTAATGCAAACGTCCAATAATGAGCTACTCTTGATATTTCAACTATATTATCTTCACCATTTATATATCCTTGTACACTAAATTTTCCTTGCGATAAATTACCGGTTATATGTATAGAATAATCGTTTTTATCTCCTAATATAGTATTTATTATATGACTATTGTCAGCACTAGAATGATTAACATCATATACTACATATCCATATATTCCAGTCTTACCAATATTGGCAACATGATTTCTTACATACTCATATCCTATGGGTTGTCTAATATAATTAGTTAATGCAGCAGCCGTAGCACCTCTTAAAGTTATTTGATGAATCATACTAACGATAGTAAAGTCTTTAGTAACTCCCATTTCTTGAAGAGTCTTTTGACTAATAATCATGTCGTTTACTCCGTCAGTAACGAAAGCACCTTCATATTCAGGTAAAATTTCAATAGTAATATCACAATCGAAACTAATCTCATTTTCTATTTTAGGACTTATTGTAAATCCTATCCAAGAATTATTAGAAATTGAATTAGTAGGAGCTAATGATTTAGGTAATTCATGAATACCATTGTCCAAATCTAATAAAGTTTGATAAACTGCATTTTCTGTTTTTATATATGAATATTTTACCTTACTATCTCCTTTCAAACCACTTACTCTAATTTTAAAAGAAGGTATTTCTGTTATATCATATAATTGGTTGTTTTGCTTTACATAACTAAATATTAAACCTCTATTCGCACCTAATACTTTAGTAATATGTATCTTGTTATCATTTATATTATATATAGAATTATAAGTTGGTACTTTTTTCCAAGTTTTATTTATTCCGAATATAACAGGATAACCGTTATATCCACTCATACCTTCGTATGCAGCATTTAGAATCTCTAAATCTCCACCTGCATTAGGAATCTTATTCTTAATAATATTCCTACCAGCATCAGTATTCTTTTTACCGTAATTATCCCAAACTCCAATAAGTCTAGCTTCAAGCTCTGGTGGAAGATACGGTCTATCTCCACCAAGAGCATTATTCTTAAAAGGAATACCGATACCTATACCTATACCAGTATTAGTACCCATATTGTAATGTATCAGCTTGTGCGTTATTAACCTGTTTAACTAACTCAACATTCCAACCGGAATAAAGAACAGTAGTAATAGGTTCTTTCATACCTGCAAGAACTACTTCAACTGTTATTGGGTCTTCTGTAATGTTCTTTAATAAGAACGGTTCTTCACCACCCATTCCATTAGGAATAGAAAACTCTGCAACAGCTTCAACTTTACCCATTATAGATATTTGTAAACTGTTAGCTGAATTAGCTCTGTTATAAATACGATTATCCATGATAATTACTTTTAAATGATTATTAATTAGTCTTTGTAACCTTCCCCCATAAAGAGATATGATAACTGTAATTACCACTCCTTTATGGGGGATGCTACAAGAAACTAAATTTTGTTTAATTACACAATACTATTATTAACTTTTTAATCTGTCATTCCATTAGCCCAATCAGTAGGAATACTTGCAGAATTACTAATATTAGACTTCTTCATTTTATAAAACACATTAGCTCTATTAGAAGCACTTAAAGTATTAAGCCAATTCCAAAATTCCGGAACACTACCAACAGTAGAAATAGCATTACAGAATAGACCAGTCACATTAGTAAGTCTTTTATGTTTATCAGCATTGAATAATGTAGAATTTATTTTTTTAGGACTTCTATCTAACCAATTTCCTGAGACTTGTGCACTAGCAAAAGCATAACTAATATTTCTAAGATTAACATTCTTATTAAATAAGTTTCCGTCTACTTGTTGTCCCATTGCAGATGTTGATTCAAACTTTGCAGATAAGAACATCGAAGATATGTCTTGTAACTGTATACAGTTTACATAAGAATCAATAGGTAAGTTAATATGTGCAGGAATAATACAAAAGTAGAACATATTAGATAATGATATTAACTTAGTTAACTTAGAGAACGTATCTGCCGAATAGAACTCTCCGTCTTCTCCATTAGTAACATTCCATTTATATGGATTTAATAATGGCATACAATAGAATGTATAAGACAAATCAGTAGCATTACTAATAGGATAGAATAAATGTGGCGGAATACGTCCTCTTAGTCCATAATTAAGATAATCATATCCAATCATTTCACCAACTCTACCACTACCAAAGAACACTCCATTTACTTCCATATTATTGCCATTAGTGCAATAATAGAATAAGTCAGGAGAACATATATAGTTAAGTACTTTCTTATTAGCATTAGCATTAGAAGGTGGAGCAAAAGAACCAGCGTTATCTTTAAATCTATTAGGTATAACAGGAGAACAATTAATACTTCCTGTACTAATTGCACTATAAAGAGCACTGTCTCTAACCATATCTTCTAATCCACTAAGACCATCAACACAATATTCATTCCAAGCAAGTTCATACTTATCGAAATCTTTATTCAAGATAACTCTATGAATATCTCTATTGTAGTTAAGCATAGTATGTTCGTCATCTAACCATTCTCTAGGGTCATAATTTGGATTAAGAATATACTTAACTGGATTATACTTTTCATTAGGGACTATTATATCTCCGTAATTACTAGGAGTAAGATTACCATAATTCATAACATAACCTTGTGCTTCTGTACTTTGAAATCTTTCTAAACAATAAGACATATTAACTATTGTCTTTCTAGGAAGAGTTCGTTGTTTACTATAAGTAATCTCTACTGGCATTTCAGCACTTTCAATCCAATTACCGTCACTATCTATACCATAGTTCTCTGTAATATTCTGACTAGCTGCATCTACTTCATTCCAACCTTTATAGCTAACATTAGAAGTTTGTTCCATATAGAATAGTCCATAAGGAATAAAACCTTTCTTAACGAAGCTAGTTTCTATTTCAGAGAAGCATTTATGAACATTAACTAGTTTACAATTAGAGAAGCCTTTACCAGTAAGCGAGTACTTACAATTCTTCATATCATAATATAGATATGATATATTAGTAAGATTATAATTAGTCTTAAATGAATTAAGAGGAAGCTCAATTACACTATTTGCAGGAAGAATTAGTTTAGAGAAAAATCCAGGTATTTCAACAATAGCACTACAATTAGTAAATACATCGTATGGGAATACTTCATCTTCTTCTTTAATAAACTCTTTAGTAAAACCTTGAAAACATCCTAACGTAGACTGATTAATAGCTTGCTGTCCTGTTATATACTTCAATGAGTTCTTCAATCTACTAAACATCGAATTATGAATAGGAAATGTAATAGTAGAATTATCTCCAATAGAGAACGAATTATAGATAGCGTATAAAGCAGTAGGAAATCTAAGATTAACCTTATTCTTAACAGTACCACCAAACACATTATATAAAGAACCAGTAGAATTAACAAGTTCTTTAAATGAATCTTGTATATATTTTAATTTAGTATTCTTATATAATAAAGGACAATACATTACTTTATCTTCTACATCTTCATCAGTTGTTTGATTAAAGTGAATATTAGTGTTATTGAACATATTTGCTATATATTCTAATTCAGGCAATCGTACAAGTAAATTTCCTGAATTAGCTGCAAATAAATTATTTGCAATAGTTTCATCATTAGGAGAACTATTAATATTATTTACAAATTTAATGTTTGAAATAGCATTGTTTAATTCAATTAACTTAGAATCTACATTTCCTTTAAACTTAGCTAAGAAAGTAGAATCAGTATATTTAGTTCCACCAAAATTAAAAGCATCGTCCATAAATTTTAAACTAACAAGAGGACTAAATAAACCATTATGTTCAGTAGAACCATTTTCATAAGTACTGGTAAATATTTTAAAATCCTGAGTAGGTAATGCCCAAAATATAGAATTCATATTAACAACTTTAGTACAGTGATTGAACATAGTTCTACGAGGACTATCTAACAAATCCCATTTAATATTTGTAACCGTAGCAAAACAACTACTAAGAGTCGTAACGTTATCACATTTATATAAGAAATAATAAACGTCATATATACTACAATTAGTACCTTTAAACATAAGGTTACAATCAGTAGTGCCAATACTAAAGTTAGTAGATAAATTAGTATTATTTCTCCAATCAACAGAGCCTTGTTCAGTATTAGTATCTGGACCAAACCATTCGCCATTATAATCAGGAGTAATACCTTCTACCTTTTTTTTAGGTTCGTGAATATAGAACTTAGAACATTGATTGAATACACCATTACCATTAAGACTAATATGTCCAAATACTCTCTTTAAGTTAGAACAGCCAACAAAGAACGAAGAACCTACATTGAAAGGATGTTTCTTATTATTATTAAACTTAAAGTAATGTACACCTTTAGCGTTTCGAATACTGAATTGTAAGTCGATTAATCGACTTACATCAAATATCTTATTACCATTATAAGTAGGAATTGCAGCATTACCGTATTGTATAGCTTCAACTTGACTATTAGTTATATTCAATGTCCTAAGTTTAGGAAGTTCAGACGCAGCTTGAATATCGTTAGCTGTATTAGTATTAGACATATTAAGTGTCTTAATATTAGGAGCACCTACAATATAAACAATAAGATTTCTGTTTGTACATGACGATATATTAATTGCTTCGACATTATTACAATTAGATACATTAAATGTAGTTAAGTTACCATTATTTGTACATATAATAAACTTTAAGTTAGGACACGAAGTAATCTTAATAGTATGTAAGTCTCTTAGATTATTAAGATTTAATTCAGTAATCTTATCACAAGAATCAATAGTAACTGTTTTTAATCTCCTACAACCGGAGAAATCTAATGATTCTAAGAACGGTTGATTAACAAGACTAATACCTTCAACTGTTGAATTAGTAATATTCAAAGAAGAAAGAGAAGCATTAGGTAAAGATATAGAAGTTACAATAGAATTAGATATATTCAAATCTTTCAACTTAATATATTTTTCTATATTAACTGTAAATGTACCTTGTCCAGCATTACCGCTCCAAAACTTAGTATTACTTAAATCAATATGTCTAACATCAGAGAAATCTTCGTCATTAACAAATACTGTTTCAAATGGAATAGGAGAATCACTAAGAGTATCGACAGACGATAAATCTAATTTAGAGAAACTAGGAAGTTTCATACTAGACATGAATCTTTGGAATCTCATTCCACCTAATCCTTCTATATCGTTAATTTGAGGAGTATTATTGATAGTAACTTGTGTATTGAAAGAACTAATAGGAGATAATCTAATTTCAGTAGGTTTGCCTTCTTCTAAGAAATATCTAGTATCAGTAGTATTACCAATGTTAACTACAAATATAGCCGAACAATTGGAAGTAATAACCAGCTTAGGATTAGTTGCTTCTGCACCGCCTGCCGAAAACGTTCCTTTATTATTATAAGGTTGAATATTTGCAGCATTACTGTATTTAAACACTCCGTCAAAGAACCAAACGCGTTTCTTTAACCAGTCACGAACATATTCAACACGAGTACCATGTAAGAACTCTATATTAGCATAAGACGCTTCACTACCAGCTTCACCAACGTAAGCTGTAAGATACTTAACATTATAGTCATAATTAAATAGAAGTTCACCACAATTTGCTGTTTGAGCTGCAAAGTAATTATCTACATAATTATTAATATCTTTGCATATATTATCGTTGTTTCTCCATAAATCCCAAAGTCCTTCAAGAGAATTATCATATACACCAGTATTAGCAAATACAGTATCTCTTAATGCATCCCACATACGAGAACTATAAGTATCATATCCACCGTCAGCAGCATTCTTAGTAATAACTAATGAATTAACATCATTCTTATCATTGTTACTAAATTTATCCAACCAAGCAGTTTTAGCAACAGATTCAAGAGCAACATTATCAAGTCCATTAGCCGTATCCATATCATAGAATCTAATAAACCATTTCTTACTTCCATTAATATCATAACATACAATAGTCATATTCTTACCAAGAGAATCGACAAGTCCGTATTTTACACATACTAATAAATAAGAAAAAGCATTTCTTATTGAGAACTTAGTATCAAGTTCAGCAGCAAGAGTAGACCAACTAGATTGTGCAGGATATTCACCTTCGGTTTCTTCATATCCTCCTACCGATTCATTCCAAATATACTTCTTAACTGTCGAAGTAGTCATTTGAGCAAAGATACTAAATAGTTCTTGTAGTACTCTCCAAATATTATCATCAGTAACAGGAGCGGTTGGTTCTAACCAGTTACCACCGTTATATTTAAACTCACCTACATGCTTTATAATAGATAAGTCATCTTGCATAAACAAAGCTAACGGTAATGTCTTATCACCGTCTACAATTATATTTGCATTTTCACCGAACTCATAAGAATAAACCTTACGTTGGTCTATGTTTCCAAACATTTCATCTTGAGCATAAGTATGATAAGAAGTAACAAAAGCAGGTAACTTATTATCTACATATTCTCCGGTCGTGTTCTTTATCTTAGTAGTAAAGTCTTTCATAAACCGGAAACCCATATTATAATAAGCTCCACGACCTAAGTTAAAACTATATATACCAAGCATAGTTTGAGTCTCTTCACCATCAAACTGAATAAGCAGTATAATAGGAAATCCTTCAAGTGTTTGCTTAATAGTTACCTTATCATTAACTGTCTTATCACGAGTATCTACTGGACGATGAGCTTCTAGTTCTTCCATAGGTGGAGTTTTCTCGAATAAGAAATCCGAGTTATCATTAATCCATTTACCAATAGAAGCATTGTTAGCATGAGCACTATCTACAACATCGGCTTTAAGAGTGAACTGTCTTTCGGGAAACCAAGTCTCTTTAGGTTGGAATAACTCATAATCAAGGTTACTTCCGTCATCAGCTTTTAGCATCTTATCAAATCTTATTTCTAAGTTCTTAATAAGGTTGTTCATAGTAGAAGTACCTTGTTTAGAGACGGCAACATCAGTAGTATATTCAGAACTTGATTTACCGGAAGTTGGACTAAAGTAACTCATAGTACAACCAGTATACCAGTTATTATTCTGTCCACCTATTTCCTCAAATACAGCACGAGTAAAACCAGTATTAGCACAGTTAATCAACATAATATCTAGTGGAAGTACTTTAGTAGTATCGGAGATAAGACTATTAAAGTTAACGTTAGCATAAGTCTGATTAATATCGTCCCAAAGTGTTGAATTTGGTTCAGAATCAGAAGTAGAGAAGAAGTTTCTTAACTTCATTCTATTGTATTCTGTAAAATCTATACTACCGTCAGCTAATAGAGTTGCTCTAGCTTTTGAGTTCATCGCATTGATAACAATCTGTTTATCATTCGTAGGAATACGGAACAACTTAATATCATAGAAGTTAACATCAGCAAAATTCTGAATTTGTCCAGCATTACTAATATCACAGCCTAGATATATCTTTGAACTAGTTCTCCAAGTAAAGTCATTCTTTATTTCACGAGCTGTACTAAGAATACCATTAATAAAGATAGCAACTACCATCTTTCCTGGATTCTTATTAACTATAAAATCAACAGTATTAATAACATCTTGTTGTATTTTACAACCCATAGTTTCTTTAATATTACCGTCAGTATAAGACCAAGTAATATCTTCGAGACCTATCTTAATACCTTCCGAGAATTGCTCATCTGTATTGTAATCCCCTATAAAGAAAATTGTTCTATTTGAGAAAGGATGTCTATCTGACTTGAATGTACACGATATACCAAAGCCTTGTCTTGACCAGTTATTAAGAGTAGTAGTATCATCTTTAAATGGTTGTACATCAATTACTCCATAAGCCTCTCCTGATATACGTAACATTGATTGTCCGTTCTTTGTTAAGAAGCCTGAAAGAACACCATTAGTATTATATACATTTAGTTCAGTTGTAGCACCGCTAGGTTCAATAGCACCAGGAGCTGTAAACGAAGGTTCATTACTTGTCCAAACTTTAGTAGTAGACACTTGTGGAAAACTTTCTTGACGAATATGCCAACTAGCGTATCTACTATTATTAGGATTTTGGTCAACAATAAGTGCTTGAGAACTAGATACAACTTCACAAGCTAAAACAGTATCAGTAATAGGGTCACCTTTTTCAGACCAACAACGAAGAGTTATATCCCAATTACCTAATACTTCTCCTTCAGTTGGAATAGCATAACTAAATACTTGTTGTTTACCACGCTGCACATACTGGTTATCATTATAGTTTCCTTTATCAAAGTAACCTATATCTTTAACAATACCATTATGTTCTATTCTAACAGCATAATAGATAAGACTTATTCCTGCAAGATACGGAGTGAATGCAAATGATATATTACCGCTTTGAGAGAACTTAGTTCTTTCAGCTCCTGAATCTACTTCTGCCTTACTAGTAATACCTTCTACAAGTACTACTAGATTTACACCGTCTTCTACTACTACACGATTTGTTACCTTATCTGATTGAACAGTTTGTTCATTCATTGAAGTAAATGCTTGTGCCTGTATGGTATAAGAACTACCAGCAATAATACTTCCTAAATCCCATAAGTTAACATTAACTTGTCTAGGAGCAGTAGAAGTAGTTTTACCTAATTCAATAGTTTTAGTAGCACCATTAGTTACATTAGTGACTACAAGATTAACATCTGAACCAATAATCTTACTAGTAATACTATAAGTAAAAAAGTAATCAATACCAACAGTTGCAGTATTTCCTGATACAGAACTAGCAAGTTTAATACTTGCTTCTACTATATTTAATAGATATGATTCAGCAGAGAATCCGTCTGTATCATTGGCTGTAATTACAACAGAGTGATTACTATTAGAAGAGAATTTGTCTAACTGCGGAATATTAAGAGTTCCAGGAGTATTAGTCCATGCTTCTTTACTTTCGATAATTTTATTACCGTCAAGAGTAACAGTAATAAAATATCGCTTATTATTCTTAGAAGAAGTAATAAGATATTCCAGTTTAATATTAGTAGTTACAGTAGAATAAAGATAATTAGTATTACCTTCTTTTACTATATTACCATTAGTAAGTGTTATTTTATCTCCGGTAGCTCCTCCGCCACCGCCACTTCCACCACCACCATGTTCGGCAAGCCAAGCAATATAACCAGCATGTTTCTTCAATGCTTCATCGTGGCGAACAAGAACATCATTAAGACTTTCCGTAGTCTTACCTTCTTCTACAAGGTCAGGGTCAATAAGACGAGGGTCATCGACCACAATTCCAGTAACTTTACCTGAAGACGATATATCCCAAGTTCTAGTATCAGGATTATATCTTTTAATATCATCTGCCATAATTATTTAATATTATAATTTGGAAATTTAATATTTATAATATCATTACCATTATTAGTTTCACCATTACCACCAACAACACTGTAATTAGGATTAAGACCTTCTATGTTAACATTGTATTTACCTGAATTATTAAATACATTAGATAACTTTTTGACAGTAATCGTTGCTTGATAATAATAAGTAGAATCATCAACCTCACCTTTATTAAGGAAATACTTAATATAAAAAGGATAACGTTGACCTGCATTTACTTTAGCTGTAACATCTGTCTTACTATTAATAGTAATACTAGCTGGAAAGAAATACCTTAACCACGGAATATTAGGACTAGGTAGTTCTTTATTACTAGTATGTTTATATCCCGTAGCTTGACACATTAAATATATAGGAGCTGTAATTTCCTCAACTAGTTGAAACGTACATAAATGTTTAAGCATATCGAAATTCGCATTATTCTCCCAAGATTTAGGGAAAGATTGCCCTTGTAAAGCTCCTTCGGCTGTTTCGGTATATAATTCATCTGAATTAAAATCTTTCTTTAGAACGTCCGCAGTGACCTGTATGATAGGCTTCATAGAGTTGTTTTCGTTCTCTAAAATGGGATAGCTGCAACTGTACGTATGTTTGTGTCCGCCAAGACATAAACGGTAATTATGGGTCTGTAAGAACTTTGAGAACCAATATGCATTAGCTTTAGTGGTATTAAAGTTCAAACGACTACCGCTTCGTTCTACGCTAGTATCTTCTTTACCGTCCCAATAGAATGAATTAATAAGATTTTGAGTAATAATAGTAAAAGGCATTTCATGACAATAAGCTATCTTAGCTTTAGCATTAATAGCTTTTGCATCATCTCTTTCACACCATTGTCTTATTAAGTCATACATTACTCCGGTAGTAGAAAGTCCATAAACACTTCGTTCAGTATTAGAACTTATCTCACTATTAACACATAAGAAATGAGTATGACCAACATCGAATGAGTATAATGATTCAACGAATATTTCCTTTCCTTCAACAGTAAATACAGGAGGATTTTCTTCATCCATTTCATAACAATAAAAAAAACGAATGTTAGTAGCATTGATTTTAGAATCATCTCCACCGTCACCAAGAACATAGACATTAGCAGGGGTAAGGTCATTGTTACCAACAGTAACCATTTCTGCAATATCATATAAAGATGCTCTACCAGCTTCGTAATCTAACCATTCATTAATACGATTACCATTCTGTGTCATATCACCAGTATTAATCATAAAGTAGCACATAGATATGTTACTAGTTTCATATCTATTAAAGTCCTTCTTTATTTGGTCAGCGGTTATTCTCCACACATTATATTCATCCCAATTAAAGCCTTGTTGGTCAGAAGTCTGAACAAAGTTAAGAGCATCATTTTCCATATTTTCACTCATAACTACAAACCTGCAAACATCGCTCCTATAAGTTTCGTCTCTACCTACGTAATATTCATAATAGACATTCTTGTCTCTTGTATGAGTATCATATTGTTCTCCTAGATGAGTAAGTATTACCTTATGAGTAGTAAACGGAGTACCGTCAGTAGTTATAGCTCTAATACGATTATAGTATTTACGAACACCAGTTTCATTCTTAAACGATTCCACTTTAGTCCATTCAGTATAACTATTATCACTACGGTATGCACGATACCATAAGTATTCATCATAGTAACCTACGGAAACCCAATTAAAACATCTACTAGCATCATCATTAGGCTCATTACTTTCATTAATAGTATAACAAGCCTTGCGTCCTAAAGTCATAGTGACTTTATTAGGTTTGGTACTATCTAATAAAGTCTTATTAAAGAATATATTCTTATTCTCAAAACTAGCTCTAGGAGTATAAGATTCTACTCTAGGAATAACATCAGCTTCTAGGTTAACAAAGTACATATCATTAGCATTATTTCTAGCACTAAGAGCTTTAGTAGCTTGCTTAACATTATCCATAGTATAATACTTAGTAAACAAATACTTACTACTAAGATAACCATAAGCAGTATTTTCAGCAGCATCAACTTTATCAGCATCACCAGCATTAGGTATTTGTAGTCCAACTAAATCAATATAACCTTTAGATACCTTTATGGGGGAAGTCGCGTTATTATAAGGATTTGCAACTGAACTAGGTTCTGTTCCCCAAGTCAAGAAGAACTTAGCTTTCCTATTATCAAACTTAATAGGATTACCGTCACTAGCTATCCATTCTATATCATAGTTCTCAACTTTAATACGAGTAGTATTAATATTCATTACTGAACATTGAGCACCTCTAATTAGGAATGTCGAACCAGCTTTGATATTCCCCCATAAAGGAAGTGTTTCCCAATCTCCCCCTTCTGTACCATACTGTAATGATAATCCCTTTAGAGATATATCTTTACCTGTAAGATTACTAAGTTCAACGAAGTTATGAGAGCACGGATTATAACTATATTCATCACTTGTAATACCACCACAATATAATGAATTGATATATAGCTTTTGTAAATATAACGTAGTTACATATATCCAACCAGTTTCAAGGTCTTCTTGTCCACCAGTAGGTTCAGCTTGAGCTGTATCTAGTTCTTTCTTATATACTACTAATTGTCCATTGTTATTTACCTTAACTCGATATATTTGTCCGTTCGGTGCAACAAATCCAATAGTATCTAATTTGTCTAAAGCATCATAATCTATACTACTTCCACCTCCTGAACTACTACCAGTAAGATTAACAGGTTCTCCATTAATCTTAGTATACAGACGTTTTACATCAGTAGCAATAAGAAGTTCGTAATCTACGAAGTCATTAAAATTATCTTGAATTTCTTTAAGTGTTCCATAATGACCACGAACAGCTTTAGTATTAGGTTCATATTGGTCTGTTTCAGGTTCGAGACTTTCACCAACAGCTGCAACATGAATAGCTAACTGTCCAGTATTTGGGTCAATAGGCTCGTATTCTTTTAGAACCGACTTTGTAAAGGTATTACTAACATGACCAGGATTTATAATTAAGTCTCTCTGATGTACAATAGTATCAAGGTAGTTTTGTATAACTTGAATTGCTTGAATTATTGAAGCTAATTTCTCATCCTCTTCAAGAGCTGTTCCAAGACCAGAAGTATCTACCCAAAGAGCATTAATATTAGCTGGCGGAGTATCTTGAATATAAACTGTTTGTATAGGTTTATCTCCACCACCGGCTTGTTTAATAACCAAATGTTCGTTATCAATACCGCCATTAAACCAATATTCATTAATACTATTATTATATTTAATACCAATAGTAAGTCCAACACTACGTAATTCAGGAGTAAGAGTTTCAAGAGCTTCTTTAACACTGCTATAAGGTCCGTACTTAGCATCAATATCAGGTAGAGGATTATAGTTATCATCTACACTGTTATTAATAATAGGTTGACCTATACTTATTCCTTTTCTCATATTACTTATTTTTACAGGTTATACGAATAGTATCATCAAATACAGAAGGAGAATATAAGAAGAATACTTTATAATATATATCGTCAACAATACCACCAGGATTGTTAGTCTTATAAGCACCGTCTGAACCGTCCCAAAGAGTAGTAACAAGAATAGTACCATATTCAGCTTTAACAAGCGTCATAAGTGTATCGGGTATAAGAAGATAATGAATCCTCTTTTCTTGATGAATAGTAAATGTATTATTCTTATCTCCTGTAATAGTTCTAGGAGTATTACCTTCTAGTGCCATAATATCACTAACAGACATATTTTGAAATATCTGCGGTGCAATATCAGTATGTCCATAATACATAACATTCATTTTAGGAATAGACTTACATTCGACAATAAAGTCATTAGAATAATATGTTTCACCGTCTTCTCCTTCTATACTAGCTCTAAATATATAAACTTGTCCTACTTGAGCATTAAGTGTTAATTCATTAAACTTAGCCGGACTATCAATAGATAATCCTGAAGCTATAATATTTTCTCTTTCGTTAATAACTTGATATATAGTAAGAGTATCTTTAGTTACATATTCTTTATTAGCGATAACAAATGTAGCTTCATTATATTTTATCTGTTGAGCACCAGTAATTGATATAGGAATATTAAGTTCAAATGTCATAAATACAGGTTTCTCATCAGTAGTATATTCAGTACAGTTCAAAGCTAAAGAAACATTAATATAATTAATGAGTAAATCTGCCTGTTTCCAATAACCTAATATATAGGCAGCACAAGCAGATTGAAACATATTCCAACAATTAATGACTTGACGATTGATACCTTTACAAGTAGAAGTACAATCTTTAATCATGTCTACTCCTAAGTCACTTAACTTAATAAGCAATCTTTTATAAACACAATTATACTTACTAGGAACATCCAAATAAGTATACATTCCATTTTCGTTCTTTCTCATTGCATTACTATTAATTCGTTATACATTGCAATTAGATTTTGTTGTTGTTTCTCACTAAGTTTAGATTCTACATTCTGCATGTGACTAAGAATAGTCATAGCATTATATCTACATATATCTTCATTAGTAAGAACGAATCCAATGGTAGAGAGGTGTACAACTTGTACACCTCTATCAACCAATTTGCTATTTACATTATTAAAGTTTATGTCCATTACTTTAATGTATTATTTGTTATATAACTTATGTAAGACTGAAACTTCAAGTTTATTTTATTATTAAAACTAGATATTTTATCTTCTTTACTAAGATTGTCATTAAATATTATCTCTATTATAGACTTCTCCACTGAAGGCATCCAATCCTTTTTCATATTATCACTAACCTTAACTCCATTAATCTTGTACAATGACAAGCTAGAGAATACAGTATAAAATTCAGCATTAACTATATTATGGATATTAGCCAGTATATTATCTTTGTTAGTTTGAACGTGGTTGTTAATAACAGTATTAGTAACGAATATTGTTAATCTCATTGCGGAAGCGAATATAGCATCGTCTATTGCAGTCTTACATTTGTCTTTATCTTTATCTATGATATTCTTTGTAATATCGGTAATAAATGTCGAGACTTGTAATAATGATTTAGATACTTCATCAAGAGTATCACTAATAGAACTAACAAACTTTTCGCTTTCAGTCTTTTTCTTATTATCCAACCATTTGTATAATAGTAGGAAAATAGAAATTGTTATCAGAGAACTCAATCCTTGATTAAGAGCAGATTCGATAATTTCCTTCATCCCTATCTATGATTAAAGGGATTACTACTAATATTAAATACTAATAGCAACCCCTTTATTTAAACTATTACGAGTTATTCTTTAAGCCTTGCTTTAAGCTCCTGCTGCGGCCGGAGTATTAATAGAAGCCAAGATTGTGTCAAGAGCAGCAATTTGTTCAGCTTCTGTCGGAATAGCTAGATGAATTATAGTCTTAACATTTTCGGTGCTACCACTACGAAGGTCACGGTGTGGATAGAAGGTCAGAGTAAATACTGTCCAACCACCAGCATTAGAGAACTCTGGAAGAGTATATAACTTACGAGCATCGTTACTAGTAGAGTTAATACCTTCTGCGCCAATACAACGAATCTGTAACTCTTTAAGAGCAGCATCATCATTAATTGGTTTCATAGCCTTGGTAGTAGTAATAGTAGCTCCGAACATTGAATCACCTGCAATCAAGTTCCATGCTTCATAATCAATACCAGTTACAGTAATCTTAGCAACAGTAACAGTAGCAGTAAATCCTTCATTCTTACCAAGAGATTTAAGTTGGTCGCCTAATTTCTTAGCAATAATAGCGGCAGTGTCACCTTCACGAGCACGCTCACTAGCCGACCACTTATAACGTTCATTAAGAACAGTATGAGCTTTAGCCATAGTTAACGTATAGTCCTTTCCTACTACGGGGGTAGGAACAGTAACTTCCGCACTGAATTTAGTTCCGGCAGCATAGACACTCTTAACATAAGAGAAACGTCTAGTATCAATATCAGATACAATATTGGTATACTTGCTCTTATTAGCAAATGCTCCACCACCAACAAACAAAGTAAACATCGGAATGTTCTTAGCAAGAGCTTTCGAGATGATTGCACCTTCATTGTCGTAAAGAGCAACAGCACCCTCTGTAATACCTGCTGCATTAACAGCAGCTAAAGTGGCGG
>OLQA01001417.1_pt1 | contig 21092 bp, 13 predicted proteins | sample 1673151 | NCBI WGS metagenome assembly OLQA01 (sample SAMEA3136760, study PRJEB25190) | human gut metagenome | biome: human gut; feature: human-associated habitat; material: faeces | place: Austria | collected 2013 | reverse complement strand
AAACTGCGACAGGGTGAAGCTGATGACCATTCATGCAGCCAAGGGTTTGGAGTTTCCCTATGTATTTATCATAGGATTTTCGGAAGGTATTTTCCCTTCGTCTAAGACCATTGAAGAACGCAGGAAGATGGGGTTGGAAGAGGAACGCAGACTGTGCTATGTAGCGATTACCAGAGCGAAAAAGGGACTGTTTTTGCTGGACAGCGAGGGATATACCCAAAACGGCAAGGAAAAACTGCCCTCCAGATTCCTAAAGGAGATCGGCGAGGAAAACTATACCCGAGTGGGCAGCATATCCAGAGAATTGCAGTACAATGCAGACCGGTACGCAGCGCAGCTATACGATGAGGCGCCGACTGCGCCGCCCAAGGCTGCCGGGACAAGAGTGACCCACCCGGCCTTTGGTGAAGGAGAAATAGTAGGCTTTGGTCGAAATCAAAACAGCTATCGGATTAAATTTGACAAACTGGCAAGTGAGCGCGAGATTTCTGCAGACTTTTTCAAAAGACCACGGGCATTGCCGCAGATCCCTGCACCTGCACAGGAAACACAGGTACAATTGCCGCAGCCGACGGAGGAAACGCCAAAGTCTGCCGAGGCGCAATCCCCACAGCAGACAGCGGAAAAAGCGCAGGAAAAAGAATTGCCCGATCATCGGTTGAATGGGTATGAACAAGTGGATGCCTTCAAACTGCAGACAAAAGAGTCCGGGCAATCCACAGAAGAAAAGAAAGAGCCTGTGAACGAGCCGCAGCAACTGCCGAATCTGAAAGATTATGATAACCTTTGGAATCGGGATGATGTGCCCAAAACCGGCTGGGTCTGCACCGGCGTTACGGATCTGGGAGCACCAGTTGGCGTGTGCGAAATGTGCGGCCACCAAATTATTCGCTATGTGCATCATATGTACCATCCTGATTTCAGGAGTCTTGGAGTGGGCTGCATTTGCGCTGGCAAAATGGAAGGCAATATAGAACGGGCAAAAAAGCGGGAACAGGAGTTCAAGAGCAAGGAACTGCGAAAGGCAAACTTCAAAGACCGCCAGTGGAAAACCTCCAAGAAATCCAACAGCTATTTAAAGATCAAGGATCACCTGGTAGTGCTATACCATCATCCTCAAAAGGATACCTGGAAATACGCAATAGATGGTGTATTCTGCCCCGAAGTTTATTACACCCGAGAAAGCGCTATGGATGCGATTTTTGAGGCGCTAGAGAAGCTCCGATAGTGGGCTGCGCTGTATCTTGCACATTAGCCTGTTGGTTCAAGAAAAACGCACACTTGCAGAAATGCTTCTTTTCTGCGAAGTATAAAAAGGCGGGAGGAAGCAAATTGCTTCCTCCCGGGGTGCTAAAGTCTGCAGTTTTGTTCGGCAGGCCATATTCATACTATAATTTTTCAATTAACTCGGAAAAAGACAAGAAAAGTTCATTTAGACCTTTATACTTTCCCAAATCATTTGTATCGATGTATTCTTTTTTATCATAATTCCAGATCCAAACGCTTTGGCTTTCAATGTTGTAACCGATTCCAATTTTGTTTTCATCTACTAATATATGTACTGCAAATTCATAGACTCCTTCCAGATTTTCATACAGTCTCATTGTTATTTGGTTTCTTATAAACCGCTTTTGCTTCGGAGCAATAAAGACAAAGTCGCCCGGAGAAATGCTTTTTATTTCTTCTTTTGAATAGTATTGGTACTTTGCAAAATCGATGTTTTCCTTGTTAAGACTGATGAGCTTTTTTAGCTTTTCTTTACCATTTTCCTTGTTCCAATATCTACAAGTTGGGTGATATACATAGTCGACAGGAATGGAAAACGATTTTTCATCGCAGCAGCTTTTAAAGCATTCGTAGGCCTTTTTAGAGAGAAAAACAACTCTTTTGGGGCGGATTACTTTGCATACACTTCCGAAAGTGCTGAACGCGCATTCTGCATCTTCGCGATTGTAATCAATCGACTGATGCGCATCTAAGGCGGGCCTTTGAAAATAATTCATAAATGCAAAGGCGTTAAACGCCTCGCTGTCACTGACGTGATTTAAACGATATGCATCGATAACGCATTGCGCAGGATTCCGGAACATACTATGGGCCTTTGTCCTTCTATGAATTAAAAAGTTATGAATAACTTCTCTTGTATTGAAATTGCCTTTATAGGAGAAAACTTCCGGTGTGGGTTTAAGGTACCAAAGTTCCTCTACGTACTTCTTCTCATTTCCTTGATCGTTTCTGTCATTGTATTCATAAAAATGACTTTCCCCGACCAAAAGAATACCTGTTTTGCAATAATGACTACCTATGAAAGGCAGCATCTCAGGATGATGTTTCTCACTGTAATGTTCAATCTTTGACAATTCGTTATCAAACGCTTTACTTGATTTCCAATCATTAATTACCGCCATATAATTCACCTGTTATTCAGATATTTGTCCAGCAAGCCGTCTTAAGAGAACACGGAGTTCAGATTGCATTGTTTTCACTAGCCACCATAATTCTTCGCTGCTTCCTGCAGATCCCCCGCTACAGTCTCACGCAGATCCTCCGGGGACAAGATCTGCACATGTCTGCAATATTGCAGCGCCCAGTGACGCATGGCGCCCCAATTCACCGTAGCCCGCACGCAGACAGTGTCTTCCGTTTCGTCATAGAAGCGCACATCCCGGTCGAACCAGTCGATGATGTCATTCAGAATTTCCTTTTTCGCCCGGAAGGCGACCGGTACGCTCTTGCCGGAGAACATATACAGGTGTTCCGCCATATGCTTCGGCAGGTTCAGGCCGTCCGGTGCGGCGAGCTTCACCGGCCTGGCCCCGGTGTCCAACAGCCGGATATTCGTGATCCGATCCAGCCGGAAATGCGCAATGCCATCGTGGTTTTCGCAGTTGCAAATGAGATAATACCGCCCGTTGGTGGCCGCCATCTGGTAGGGATTGACGATATAGCGTTTCACCGCTCCGGCTTCGTCCCTGCGCGGATGGAGCTTTTTGTCCGTGCCGAAGCTGTTGTAGGTGAAGGTGACCTGCTTGCTGTTCGCAATGGCCTCGTCCAGAATCTCAATGGTATAAAACAGCTCCGGATTCTCCGGCGTGGTCTCCGGCAGCGTGGAAATAAATCGCACCTGGGACTTGAAATAGCGGTTGGACAGCCCCTCCAGCTTTTCTACCAGATCTTTGCACTGGTTGTAGGGAATATGCTTGGAAAAGAGCAGGCCGTCAATCAGGAGCCTCAGCTCCGCGTCCGTAAATTCCCGCTCCAGATAGAAGTCCGAAAGAATGTAGCTGTCCTCCGGCGTTCCATCCCTGCCTGGTATCTGGCGCAGAGTCTCCTTGAAGCTGATATCATAGCCCATTTCCATCAGGCTCGTCAGATTCCGCTTGATGCTCTTGCGGTCGGCGTGGAGGTGGTACTCCCGCTCCAGAATGTCCATGATGTCCCGCTGGCTCAGCCGGTGCTCCGCGTCGGAATACTCCCGCAGGACCTCCAGAATTGCAAAGGCAAGCTTTTTTTGCTGTGGTTCTCCCATTTTTCTCACTCCCTGTTTATCTTATCATTTCTGCCCATAGAATACAACACCGGATGGGGAAAAAGTACCCCATCCGGTGCATGAATTACTCTTCCTCTCCTTTTGTCAATTCCGCCATGACTGCTTCGTATTGCGCGGGCCTGTGCAGGCGGATCCATGTTTCCTCGAGGATTCGCTTCGCATCGTTAACAATTGACGCTTTGTTGTTCAGATATACGATCTTTTTCATTGAACTCAGATACCACTGGGGAACGCCCGCGTCCAGTAGGATTTTTACGAGATTGCGGTTCGCTTCAGTGTTCCTCCGAAAACGGCCCTTCCGTACTGTCTCCATTACGTGGAGCGCAATCTCCTTTTCCACGCCATAGCGCCGCAGCGTCAGAAAAATATCATCGCGCGTCATGATCAGCTCGCGGAACGAGTGCTCCGACACGAGAATTTCTCCGTTGTTTGTCCAAATACCGATGCTGTCGAATAGGGCAACCAGGCGGATCAGGTCATCAAACCGTGAAAGATCAGCCTGTTTCAAAATGCTCGGCCAATAATTTGGGGCCCATAGAATATCCTTTTCGTCATCGGAATCCCGTAGACTCACCCACCATGAAGCGGCGGATGTGCAGAGTCCGGCCTCCTGATGATCGATCGAATTCGCAGGGATGCCGGTTGCCTGAGAAAGACGGTAAAGCTGTTCGAGTTTTTCTGATCCGATGACTGAAATGTTCGTAAGGACTGTCCAGAGATGCCAACCCTGCATATGGGTCACATACCCGCCCCCGCCAATGGGCTCTTCCAGTTTCCGCAGAGGCGTAACATCGCAGAAATGCAGTCTTTTAGGCAGCAACAGCAGTGTGCCGGGCATCATGCCTTCACTGCTTTTTATATTTTGGAGCTTGTCCTTGATCTGTGAGATGGTTTCCGCGTCTGCATCCTGCAGTTTGCCTGCGATCAGCGATTGAATCTTGCTCAGCGACATGCCCCCGAATGTGCCGCCGAAAGCAACCCGCTCCCGGCCCAGATAGTCGACTATGTACCCAATGGTCGTCTCATGCTCGGAATCGGGAACATAGATGTTGAGATCATGGTAGCTGAGCGCAGTTTCGTAAGGAATTGCATGCCCGTCACCCTGCATGGGGGTCCCGCAATGTGGACACACCGCTTTGGGCAGGTCATAGCCGGAGTCGGCCTCCGGAACAAACTCCGTGTATTTGCACTTCGGGCAGCGGTGGTGTGCCGGCAGGGGGTTGACATCGGAGATCTGCAGGAAATACGAAATTAACGTCGATCCCATTGGATCTCGCAGCCATGTTGGAACGCCTCTGCGGTGCAGCTTTTCTGTAACATCGTGGGCCAGCAGGAAAAGAGAGGACCTGGCTTCGTCCCCGAACAGAGTAAGCTCCTCCTCCAGACGGCTGCGAATCGGCTCAAGAGGACACGCTCCGTAAAGCTCTGTCATCCGTGCCTGGCAGATGCTGCGGACCTGCTGGGCCGCATTGGGCAGCGCAAACACCGGAATGTTTTCCGCCGAGAGGGGCCGCAGCGTGTCGATTTGTGCGGCCAGTTGGTTTGGATTGGCGACGGATACCTCATAGGCAGCGTCCTCGCCCAGATAGGAAAGAGCGGTCAGCATTTCCTCTGTGGAGCGGAAATGCGTTTGTGTCCCTCCCATGGAACGATCTCTGAGCGGCTCCGTAAACTCCTGACAGATCTGTTCCTGCGGCTCCAGATAATGACAATTCCCCACAGCTACCACGGGAATCCCAGCCGCTTTCCCGATTTTACAGAGCCGTTTGTTGTATGCGGGCGGCTGCGAGGGGTGGAGCTCCAGATAATCATAGCGAGAGGCAAGACGGATCAGCTCCTCGTCGGTTGCCTCGCCCCGAAGTGCGGCCACGACTGCGCCGAAACGGCTTTCCGAGCCGCACAGAAGATTTTTCCTGTGCTTTTCTGCGATGTTCCGGCTTGCAATCTTGTGCCCGTCCTGCAGGTGCAGCGATGACACGATCTCATAAATGCCCCGCAAACCGGCACGATTCCTCGCCAGAAGCACAACAAGTTCTGCCGGTTCCAGCTCCACGGTCACTCCGTAGAGAATGCGGAAGCCATCGTCGGCCTTTTCCTGCTCTTTCTCCAATTCATAATAATCTTGCACGGAATTGAGGCTGGTGACGGCAAAAGCGGTCTGGCCGAGGCTTCTGGCCTTCCGGACGGCCTCCTTCGGCGTGATGATGGAGGCATCATCCGATGCGGCGGTGTGCAGATTGAATTCTATTCGTTCAAGAGTTTGATTCATAATTGTTCCTCCTTTTTCCACAGTATAGACAAAATAGGGGGGCAAAAGTGCCCCATCGAAGAAATTGCGATGTCCCACAAAACGGCCATTCCGTGTGGTATAATTTAATAAGATGGAATGTTGAAGGACTTGATTTCCATTTGACAACAGTATCACCCATCAGATGCTCCAAAAAGAAAGGAAGATAGAAATGGATAATAATTGGGTTGACCGGCGTTGGCGCGCATGTGAGGACAGAGAGTACTTTGAGGAGGTCCTCCGCGTACTGTTCTATCAGAAAGACTGCGAGGCAGAACAGGTGACGGAACTGAATATGGATATGTTCCGGGAATTTTGCACCCATGTCCGAAGCACATATCAGAACCTGTTGGCCGGAGCGGAAAACCCACGTCAATATATGACGCTTGTAATGCCTTACATCGCCCTGACAAAGATTTCGCTCTTTCCGGAGTATTTTCCGGAGTATATTGACCGCCCGCGCGAAGTTTTAACAACGTTTGCGGAGCTGGCATGCGATGCAATTGGCTGTATCAGTGATGTCATCGATGTGAATGACCGGCAGATGATGTTCTCTCCGGATAGCTGCGTTCCCTTTTCAGATGACGACGATTGGGATGTACTGTATGATTTTGAAAGGGATACGCCGGAAGACGTATGGAATCGGGTCGATCAGTACATTGATTTGCTTGCATAGGAGTCGGAAGAATAAACGAAAAGCAGAAGAATTTTCCCGCTGAACAGCCCCAGTTTGTATGAACGGTACAAACTGGGGCCGCTCCTTTTCACGTAAGGTCGATTTGCTCTTGCGATGTCCCCAAAGCGCCCCATTCCTTGCCGTATCATAGCCTTTGTAAAAAGGAGGCAGGCTCTATGAAAAGACATATCAACTTATGCACACACTCTAACGGCTCCAAGATGGAAACCGTGATCACGCCTACGGAGATCGTGGAATTTGCGGTAAAGGACGGCGCCAGGGCCGCTGCATTAACGGATCTGAACAGCGTTGATGGCTTTCAGGAATTTGCAAAAGCGGCGGAAAAATATAAGGAGAGAGGCTTTAAGCCCATTTATGGCATTCAAATTTACGGAATGGATACGAAGAATGCTTCTGCTCCAAGGAAATTCACCCTTCTTGCCAAAAATCAGGAGGGGCTGAAAAATATCTACAAGATCCTATCTCTGGGATATGAAAAGGTGCTGTCCCAAGAGAAGTGGCCCTGCGTATCCTATGAAGATATTCAGGACAACCGCAGCGGGGTCCTGGTGGGACTGGACTGCACAAGCTCGGATCTCTGTCAACTGAATAAGCGCGATGATGGAGAAGCGCTTTCCCTTTGCCGAGGAGACTATGACCTGGCGGACTACATACAAATAAGGCCGTGGTATTACTACCGGCAAATGATCCATGATGATTCAGAAATAGATCTGGATGAAGAAGGGATAAAAGAACGATTGTACGCATTTGCAGCGAACCTGGGGCCCAAACTGCCGATTGCCGTCGGCGGCTCCAACTGCATTACGGATCAGGACGCGCTTTGCTACGATATTCTGCACTGGGGACGTCCTTCGGAAATAGATGAGATGCCCTCGCGGCTTTTAACAACAGAGGACATGCTGAGGTGCTTTCTTCCGGAGGACGCTGCAAATAAACCGGCGGCTTCTGAGCTTGTTCGGAAAATGGTATTGGATAATCCGGGCGCTATTGCCGACATGATCGGGGATGTTTCGGTTATCTTTCCGGAATACCCGCCATTTACAATAGACGGCGCCGATGCAAAATTGAGGGCCGCCTGTGAAAAGGCGCTGCATGACAAATATGGAAAGAATGTTCCGAAACCGATCCTTGACCGTTATCAGTCGGAGCTGCATAACATTATTTCGCATGGGTTTGCATCCTACTATGTTCTTGCCTCCATGCTGGCAAAGAGAAGCCGGGACCTGGGATATTTACATTATCTTCGGGACTGTGCCGGTGGATCGTTTGTGGTTTATCTCATGGGGATCTCTGAAACGAATCCACTTCCGCCGCACCTTTATTGTCCCAAATGCAAGCGAGTCGAGTTTGTCGATGCGAAGCAGTATCCCTCCGGCTTTGACCTGAATGGATTTGGTGCAGAACCCCAAATGTGTCCTTGCTGTGGGGAACGGCTTGTAGGCGACGGCCATAATATCCCGGTTGAATTCTTTGCCGGGTACGATGGAGAACGGATTCCGGAATTTCAAATGAACTTTGCTTCCGATATTCAGCAGAATATGGTCCGCTACCTTGAAGATATTTTTGGAAAGGACCGGATCTTCTATGCCGGGGCAAAGGGAACCTGTTCGGAGAGAATCGCCCGTGCTATGGTGGACGGTTACTGCTGTGATCATAAAAAACAGCTTCATTCCGACGAAAAACGCCCAATTTTGAATCGAATAACCTGCGTATACAGAACTAACAGTCACCATCCAGGTAAGTTCCTGATTGTCCCCGACGGCAAGGAAGTGTTTGACTTTACTCCGGTTGGCCGTGAAACCCGGTCCCAGATGGAGGCTAAAATGATGCCGATCGCATTGATTGCACCTCCAAGGCTTCCCTTTGGGAAAATTGTAATTTTTGGAGACGATAAGCTCTCCGAACTCAAGCGAATGGAGGAGATAACGGGTGTCGAGGCAATATCCATTCGATTGGATGAAATCGACATTCGCAGCTTCTTCCTCCATGATAAATTAGGCGAACTGATGTTCCATGACGCACGTTTCAGAGAAATATGTGATACGCTGCAGCCTGCCAGCTTTTCCGACCTGGTACGAATTGAGGGACTCTCTGAAGGCACCGGACTGTGGAACGATAACGGTAAAAAATTGGTAAACACCATATGCGCTCCCCAGGATCTGATTTCTAATCGTGAGGATATAATGCTGAACCTGATTTCTCACGGGATCGAGCCCAAGACAGCGTTTGAAATAGCGGAACTATGCGACACGGCGAAAGGCCTAAGTGGGAGTCAGTTAGCCCTGCTTCGTGAGAAGGGCATTCCGGAATGGTACATGGAATCCATAAATGAGATTTCATTTTTCGACCCCAAGTCGAATGCGGTGGAGCGTTCGATCAATTACCTGCGGCTGATCTGGTATAAGATCCATTATCCAGCTGTATTCTATTCCGCAATTCTGACGATGAATGATGCAAAGTTCGATTACCGCATCCTCGTTGAAGGTGAAAAGCGGGTACGGCAGGAGCTGGATTTTCTAACAGATGGAGGAACGATCGATCTGCGGGACCAGCTTTTTCCTGCGAAACGACAATGTAATGTGCTTAATCTTGCGCTGGAATGTTATGAGAAGGGACTCCGATTCCTCCCAGCGGATCAGGCGGCCTCGGACCCGCATCGATTTATCCCGGAAGGAAATACAATCCGTCTGCCCCTTGATTATCTGTAAACCGGTACGCCAACGAAAATGCAACACGGGGTGAAACGAAGCCGCATTGGAGGGAAACTCCGCTGCGGCTCGTTCGCTATTGGAAGGATAGGCGAATCCATGGTATTCTATGTATTCCGGCACGGGACATTCTACGGATGCTGCTTTATCGGCATAATTGTTGACTTTAAGAAGGAAAAAGTTTCCGACATCGTTTTCAAAGTTGCATTTTTGTTGACTTTGAGAATGATATTGCGTATAATATTTTTGATTTGGTATTGCGGGGTGGTCAAATGGATTACATGAATGAATTAAGCTCCATTGCAAAAACGCATGGAGGAATGATTGAAACAAAGGTTGCTATCGCCCATGGTATTTCCAAGGCCATGCTTTCCAAGCTGTGCAAGGCGGAGAAGATTCATCGGGTTGCCCATGGGCAATACATCCTTCCTGATGACATGCAGGATGAGCTGCTTTCCATCAGCAAGCGGTCGGAGAAAATCATCTTTTCCCATGAAACGGCACTGTTCCTGCATGGTATTTCCGACAGGACGCCTTTTGAGCATACGATTACCGTCCCCTCCAACTACACGCCGTCGGTGGTGACAAAGACAGCCTGCAAGATCTATTACATCAAGCCGGAGCTGTTTGAACTTGGAAAGACCTTCCTGAAAACGCCATCCGGAAACGAGGTTCCGGCCTATGATCTGGAGCGGACAATCTGTGACTGCATCCGCAGCCGCGGCAAAATGGGAACGGAGACCTTTTTAGCGGCGCTCAGGCTCTATGCGGCCAGCCCCAGGAAGGACTTGAACAAGCTGAGCGGATATGCGAAACAAATGCGGGTATCCGCGGAGAATGTGGGACAAGTATCGGAAACAGTTTGCCTATGCGGCGGATATTGCGTACGGTGAAATTATTGAAGTGATTAGAGCGCTGATAAAATAATCCGAAATCGGGATCAAACCTCATAAAAACGCACCACAGCCCACTGACAAAGATCGTCGGCGGGCCGTGGTGCGTTTCTTCTATGTGCTGATTGTCCGATTTTTCGGGCGCCTTTCTAAATTGCTGGTCTAAATTGCAATCTCCGCTATGTATCGCACTGTGATCTTGTGTCCGGCAGCGATGCGGTTCGCACGCTCAAAGCTGATGGTTTTCGTGAGTTGTACGGGCAACATCTTCTTGACCATCTGGCCGCCGACGGAGCCGGCCTCACGGGAGGTCAGGTGACCGTTGTAGCCCTGCTTCAGGTTGACGCCGACTTCGTTGGCGGCTTCCATCTTGAACTTGTCCATGGCCTCGCGAGCTTCCGGGATATTGATCTGGTTCGTATTTTTCATTGCGTACATCTCCTTGAAATGTGATTTTGGGTACCGCAGTCATAGCATTGCCCGAAAAAGATCGAATATGCCGGAAGTCTGTCAGGGAATTTCCGGCCGTTCTTCTGAAAATTGGGCGGCGGAAAATGCTGTCAAAAGCAATTGACAAATTCCGGACGGCTCTCTATAATGAATTAAAGTGATGAACAAAGGCGCGGCTTGCGCAGCGTTTGCCGCGGCGGGCCGATACTCTGTTTCAGAGCATAAGGATACCGGCAAGACCGGCGGCGATTTCTGCTCGCTGAACACAGGAGAGTGAATCATGAAAGCAGTACGATTAAAAACGGAATATCTGCAGGACCCTTTGGGCATTGATATTCCGCATCCGCGGCTGTTCTGGACTTGTGAGGACGGGATCACGCAGAGCGCATTCCAGATCCTTGCAGCGACGGACGGCCGTACGGTATGGGACAGCGGGAAGGTGCCCTCCGGCTCCATGCACGCGGATTATCCAAACGCGCTTGCTTCCCGGCAGCGCGTCAGCTGGCGCGTGCGGCTCTGGGATGAGAACGACGACCCCGGCGCGTGGTCGAGCGAGGCCTTTTTCGAAATGGGGCTTCTGAATGCTTCGGACTGGAGCGCCCTGTGGATCGCGGGGGACTATCCCGTCCGTAAAAAGCAGCGCTACCCGGTGGACTGCTTCCGCAAGGTGTTTTCCGCGGGACAGGTTCAAAAGGCCCGGCTGTATCTTACGGCCTGCGGCCTGTATGAGGCGCGGCTCAACGGCCGGCGCATCGGGGACGCGCTGCTGACGCCCGGCTCCACGGACTACCGCAAGCGCATCCAGTATCAGGTCTACGATGTGACGGACCTGCTGCGGGGCGGCGAAAACGCCATGACCGTCGAGCTGGCGGACGGCTGGTACCGCGGCTCCAACGGCGGCGCAGGGCAGACGAACACCTTCGGCACGCAGACAAAGCTGCTGGCGCAGCTGGAGCTGACGCTGGCGGACGGAACGACGCAGACCGTCTGCAGCGACGGGAGCTGGGCGTGGAGCAATGACGGCCCCATCCGCTTTGCCGACCTCAAGGACGGCGAGATCGTGGATGCAAATCGCGAGCCCTCCTATTCCGGCAGTGTCCGCGTCGTGGAGGAGCATGCGCCGCTGACGGCATCCGACAACGTACCGGTCCTCGAGCGCGAGCGCTTTGCCCCGGTCGAACGGATCACAACGCCGTCCGGCAAGACTGTCCTCAAATATGCGCAGAATCTTTCGGGCTATGTGTCCTTCCGTGTGACGGCACACAAGGGCCAGCGAGTCCACATCACGATGGGCGAAACGCTCGATGACAGCGGCGAACTGACGCTCCGGAACATCCAGTGCATTACCAAAGGAAGACCCTCACCGCTGCAGGAGCTGGATTACACCTGCAGGGAGGGCGTGAACGAATACACGCCGAAATTCTATTACGGCGGCTTCCAGTATGCGCAGGTCGACACGGACGTCGAATTCCGGACAGAGGACTTTACGGCTGTTGCTGTGTACAGCGCCTTTGAGGAAACTTCAAAATTCGAGTGCTCCAATCGCCTGATCAACCAATTTTACCACAACACTCTGTGGTCCCTGAAGAGCAACTCCACCGACGTGCCGACGGACTGCCCGACGCGTGAGCGCATGGGCTGGACGGGCGACAGTCAGGTCTTCTTCAACACGGCGTCCTATCTCACGGACTATGCGGCCTTTGCCCGCAAGCATGTGCGCGACATTTTTGACCGCCAGTGGCGCAGCGGCCGCCTGCCGCAGATCGCGCCGTTTGCAAACGAGTCGCCGAGCATCAACAAAATGAACGGCTCCGTCGGCTGGGCGTGCGCAGGTGTCTATATCCCGTACTATTTCTATCAGAAATACGGCGACGACCGCCTGCTGCGTGCGTATTACGACAACATGCTGCGCTATGCGGACTTTATGATCCGCCGCGCGGGGAAATGGGGCGGGATCTTCGCCAAGCCCATGCATCTTTCTCACAAAAATCGAAAGTATGCTGTTAACTGCGGCAAGTCCTACGGCGAGTGGGCCGAGCCGAATGACGTCATGGCCTTCCACGGGATCGACTTTTTCATTCCGCACCCGGAGGAATCCACGGCCTATACATATTTTACGCTCAAGCGTGTGCTGGAGATCGCCTCGATCCTCGGCAAGCCGGAAACGCCGCAGCTGGCGCGTATCCGGGAATACAGCGAGGGCGCGAAACGCGCCTATCAGGAACTCGTTACGAAGGACGGCTACTCGCTGGATACCGACCGGCAGGCCAAGCTCGTCCGGCCCTTGTATATGGGGCTGCTGACGCCGGAGCAGGAGGCCTTTGCCAGAAAGCGCCTCATCGCCGCGCTGGACCACTATGGCTGGCGTCTCGGGACCGGCTTCCTCTCCACGCCGATGATCCTGGACGTTCTGGCGGGGCTGGATATCAGCTATGCCTACCGTCTGCTGGAAAACGAGGAAATGCCCGGCTGGCTCTTTATGCCGAAGTCCGGCGCAACGACGATCTGGGAGGCCTGGGAGGGCAACCAGAAGGACAAATGGATCGCCTCGCTGAACCACTATTCCAAAGGCGCGGTCTGCGAGTGGCTGATGAACACGATGTGCGGCATCCGGATCACCGGAGAAAACCATGTTACAATTGCACCGAAGTCCGGCGGGGACATCACCTTCGCACGGGCTAGTTATTGGAGCATTTGTGGAAACGTTACGACAAGCTGGAAGCGGACAGAGAACGGCTATCGGCTGACCGTGGGCATCCCTGCGAACACAACGGCGGAGATCCTCCTGCCGGACGGAACGGGCCGGACCGTCGGAGCCGGACAGCATCGGTATGAATGGAAATGAAACGATATTATCTTGCCATCGACATCGGCGCGTCCTCCGGGCGGCACATTGTGGGCTGGCGGGAGGACGGCGAAATCAAAGCAAAAGAGGTCTACCGCTTTCCTAACGGCGTGCAGGAGCAGAACGGCCATCTCGTCTGGGACGTGGATGCGCTGCTTTCCCATGTGAAGGCGGGCATCGCGGCGGCGAAGGCCGAGTTCCCGGAGATCGTCAGCCTGTCTGTCGATACCTGGGCCGTGGACTATGTGCTGCTGCGCGGCGAGGAAGAAGTCCGTCCCGTCTATGCCTACCGCGACAGCCGCACGGAGGCGGCCATTCCCAAGGTTCACGAAATTCTGCCGTTTGCGGAGCTGTACGCCAAAACCGGCTGCCAGTTCCAGCCGTTCAACAGCATTTATCAGCTCTATGCCGATCAGCTGGCGGGGCGGCTGGAGGGCGTGACGGATTTTCTGATGATCCCGGAGTATCTCCTCTGGAAGCTCTGCGGTGTGAAGTCCAGGGAGTACACCAACGCCACCACCACCGGCATGGTGAGCGCCGAAACCGGCGAATTTGACCCGGAGATCATCTCGGCACTTGGCTTGCCGTCTATTTTTCCGAAGCTGCAAAAACCAGGGACGGTGCTGGGCGAATATGAAGGAATCAAATGCGTCCTCTGTGCCACCCACGACACGGCCTCAGCGGTGGAGGGAATCCCCATGGTGGAAAACGCGCCCTATATTTCGTCCGGCACATGGTCGCTCTTGGGCGTCAAAACGCCGAAGCCCATTACAAATACCGCCAGCCGTGCCGCCAATTACTCCAACGAGGGCGGCGTGGGCTATAACCGCTATCAGAAGAACATCATGGGCATGTGGCTGGTCAACGAGCTGCAAAGGGAGCTTTGCAGCGGGCTGGGCTTTGCGGAGATCGTGAACGCCGCAAAGGAGAGCCGCTGCGATGTCCTCATCGACGCCAACGCCCCGGAATTTCTGGCTCCCAAGAGTATGAAGGCCGCCTTTGACACGGCGACCGGCGGAAAGCTCATCAGCATCGGCGACTATTTCCGCTGCGCCTATCGCAGCCTTGCGGAAAGCTACGCGAAAGCGCTCGCGGAACTGGAAACCAACACAGGAAAGCAATACGACAAGCTGTATATCGTGGGCGGCGGTGCGAAAAATGAGTTTCTCAACCATCTCACCGCCAAGGCTACCGGCAAGCGGGTCATTGCCCTGCCCATTGAGGCGACGGCGCTGGGGAATCTGAAAATACAAATGGAGGCAGACCTATGAGCTATACGGAAGCAAAAGAAAAATACGCCGCCCTCGGTGTGGATACCGAAGCGGCGCTTACAAAGCTGAAAACTGTGCCGCTGTCCCTGCACTGCTGGCAGGGGGACGATGTGCGCGGTTTCGACACCGACCCCACCAAGCCCCTTACCGGCGGCATCCAGACCACCGGCAGCTATCCCGGCCGCGCGAGGACCCCGCAGGAGCTGATGGCGGACATCGCGGAAGTGCTGAAGCTGTGCCCCGGCACGAAGAAGCTGAATCTCCACGCCAGCTATGCTATTTTTGCCGAGGGCGAGTGGGTGGACCGGGACAAATTAGAGCCGAAGCACTTCGCTCCGTGGGTGGAATTCTGCAAAAAGCACGGCCTTGGCGTAGATTTTAACCCCACCTTCTTCTCCCATCCTAAATGCGACCCGCTGACGCTCAGTTCCCCCAACGAGGAAACCCGTCGATTCTGGGTGAACCACGGCAAAGCCTGCGTCCGTATCTCCCAGTACCTTGCAGAAGAGCTGGGCGGTGTGGTCACCATGAACATCTGGACGGGCGACGGCTTCAAGGACATTCCCACTGACCGCCTCGGGCCGCGCATGCGCTACAAGCAGTCCATCGACGAAATTCTCTCGGAGCCCTTTGACTTTACCAAGGTCAAGCCCTGCGTGGAGAGCAAGGTTTTCGGCATCGGCGTGGAGAGCTACACCGTGGGCAGCGCGGAATTTGCCCTGAGCTATGCCGCCATGAATCGGGATAAGTGCATCCCGCTGATGGACAACGGCCACTATCATCCCACCGAGGTGGTCAGCGACAAGATCCCGGCGCTGCTGACCTTTTTCCCGGAGATCGCCCTGCACATCACCCGCCCGGTGCGCTGGGACAGTGACCATGTGGTATTGTTTGACGATGAAACAAAGGAACTCTGCAAGGAGATCGCCCGCTGCGGCGGCTTGGACGGCCGGGTGTATCTGGCGCTGGACTATTTCGATGCCTCCGTCAACCGCATCGCCGCGTGGGTCACGGGCTTCCGCAATGTGCAGAAAGCCCTGCTGAACGCCCTGCTGACGCCGGATATGACGGCTGAACAGAACGCGGGTAATTTTACCGATCTGCTCGTTCAGCAGGAGGAACTGAAGACCATGCCCTTCGGCGAGGTCTGGGCAGAGTATTGCCGCCGCTGCGGCGTGCCGGAGGACGGCGCGTGGCTGCCGCTGGTGCGGGCGTATGAAAAGAACGTTCTGGAGGCGAGAGCATGAAAAATATTCTGACAGCCCCGTGGATGGTGGAGATGATCCGCACCGTGACGAATATGTACGACCACGGCTGGGACGAGCGCAACGGCGGAAATGTGAGCCTGCTGCTGGAGGAATCGCAGGTCAACGATTATGTGGATGGCGCGGTTCTGCGGGAGATTCCCACGGGCTTTTCCTGTCCAGAGCTGGACGGCAAGTACTTCCTCGTCACCGGCACAGGCAAGTATTTCAAGAATGTCCAGTATGCGCCGGAAATCAATCTCGGCCTCGTGCGTCTGACGGACGGCGGCGAGACGGCGCAGCTTCTGTGGGGCTTTGCGGACGGCGGGCGCTTTACCTCTGAATTTCCTGCCCACATGATGAGCCACGCCGCACGGCTGAAAATCGACCCCCAAAACCATGTGGTGATGCACTGCCACCCAGCAAACCTCTTAGCTATGACCTACGTCCACAGCTTGGACGAAAAGGCCTTTACCCGTACCCTATGGCAGATGTGCACGGAGTGCATCGTGGTGTTCCCGGACGGCGTGAATGTGCTGCCGTGGATGCTCTGCGGCACCAATGAGATCGGCGAAGCGACCGCTGAGAAGATGCGCACCGCCCGGCTTGTTGTCTGGGCGCAGCATGGCATCTACGGCGCGGGAAAAGACCTCGACGAGACGTTCGGCCTCATCGAGACCGCCGAAAAGGCGGCAGAGATTTACATGAAGATCGCCCATCTGCCACTGGTCAATACCATCACTGACGACCAGATGCACCAGTTGGAGGCCCACTTCGGTGTGAAGGCAAGAGAGGGCTATCTGGCCTGAATCCTGTTTCTGTTATAGACCAAACCGGCAGCCGGAAACGCATCCGGCTGCCGGTTTGGCCTGTGCTCAGGCACAGAGGTCGAAGAACAGGAAGTGCTCCGGGTCGATGAGGTCGATCGCGAGGATGCTTGCCTCGGGACAGATCCTGTCGAGATCCAGCCGGGCGTCGGTCTCGTCATAGGTGGCGGGCTGCGGCTCGGCGGCGAAGATCAGGCCGTCGTAGTCCTCGGGCACATAGACGATGTAGCTCTTCGTAAAGAGCCGCCCACCGTCCGCGGTGTCCTCCCACTGCGTGGAATAGAAGAATTCGATCTCGTAGTCCGTGCCGTTCCAGCTGACGGTGTGCAGGTAGTGATTCTCGCCACGCTCCGTGTCGTCATAGGCAGAGGAGGCGGTCAGCCACATGCCCGTGTAGTAGTCATAGAGCTCGCTGCTCAGGACCGTCTGGAAATCCTGCTCGAAGTAGGGGATCGACTCGGCCGGGATGTAGCACACGGCGTCAAAGGCGATCTCGCGCAGGCCGTCGTGGACATTGTCGTCCTGCTTCGTCACCTGCCACAGGCAGGGCGCGGTCTGGTAGCCGTCGCCGCCCTCTGCGTAGAAGCAGACGCCGTCCTCCAGCTCATATGGGCCGCCGCCCACGTCGCAGTTGATCATCAGATCGCCGTTTTCAAAGGCGGAGCGCAGCACGATCGCGCTGACCTGCAGCAGAACGCCGCCGTTTGCGGGATCGAGCAGTTCGCCGGACGGGGAATACTCCAGCACGAGCCTGTCGTCGGAATCCTCATAGCCCAGCTCCACGCCCGCCGCGCCGGCAGTGGCAATGCCGGATTCCAGCACGGTCTTCTCGGAATTCAGAATGTCCCATGTGCCGTCCTCATGGATGTGGATCCAGAAATTCTGACCGACGTATTCCCAGAGGCCAACATAAGCTGCGAGGTATTGCGTGGAGTCCGAGGCGTAGGGACCGTAGGAGGCGTCCGGCTGGAACTGGAAGCAGTCCTCGCCCTCCCAGTACCAGACGAGCACCGTTTCGGTGCCGTCCTCCTGCCGGAATTCCAGCCGGATGTCGCTGCTGCCGTCGCCGGTCACATCGTCAAAGGAGATGCTCCAGTAATCGGACGCGGCGTTCGGGATTTCAACGGGATAGGTGACGCTGTCAAAGCAGATCTGTTCCGCCTCGTCGTAATAAAATGTCGTCCATTCGCTGCCGATGCAGACGCAGACCGGCGTTTCCACGCCGTCCTGCACGATCGTGCCCCGGTCGTTTACCATGCCCGTGGTGCGCCAGTCCTCGCCCGGCAGCTCCTCCGTCAGGGCCTCCTCTCTGCCGCAGGCGGCGAGGGTCAAGAGGAGTGCAAGGGCCAGAAGCAGGGAAAATGCTCTTTTCATGATTCGATCTATCCTTTCCGTTTTCTGCCGGGTAAAAAATTCCACCGTACAGAGACATTGTACGGCGGAATGTTCAGAAAGTCTATTAACCAAAGGTTAACCAGACTGCTTTAACAGGGCTGCAAGCTCCTGCCGTTTCCGGCGGGTGTCGCCGTCGATGTGGAGCTTGGCATAGAGCTGGTTCAGATACTGCTTGACGCTGCCCTCGGAGAGGCCGAGCCGTCCGGCGATCTCGCGGTTCGTCAGGCGCTGCGCAAGCAGGTCGGCAAGCTCCAGCTCCCGCGGGGTAAGCCCGGCGAGGGCCGCAGGCCGGGTACGGCGCGCCTCAGACAGCCTGCCCAGTTCCGCGATCGCCTGCGTGTCCGGGCGATTTTCCAGCAGCGGCGCAAGATAGCGGTAATTCTCCGCAAACGGCAGAATCAGTCCGTCCGGCGCGGCATCGGCCAGAGCCTGCTCCAGCAGCGCCTCGGCCTCGGCGCGTTTGCCGAGCTGCGCATAGGCGGCAGCCGTCTGGATGCGCACATGGAGGGCGACAAGGGCATAGGGGAATCGCGCGCAGGCGGCCAGAAGCGCCTCGCTCCGGCCGATGAGCCGGGCATACTCTCCCTGCGCCAGCCAGACCTGATTTTCGATCATGTCATACATCGGCCGTCCGGGGGCCAGAATGTGGACGGTGTCGAGCCGGTGCAGGCGGAACAGCTCCGGAATGCGCTCCGTATCTCCGCGCAGCGCATCATAATAGGCGCAGATGGCGTAAAAGATCGGGAGCCATGCGGCGTTGTGCTGCCGCACCAGCCCGGCGTTGCGCTGCTCGCGCGTGTACGGCAGGGAAACGTCCCGGAAAAGCGACAGCCGCAGCGCCAGAAGGTCGCAGCACAGGGCCATGCTCTCCTGCAGAGGCCCGGTGCTCCGGGCGCGCTCCAGCGCAATATGGGCGTCGGCAAAGCGGCACTGCAGAAGCAGCGCCTCCGCACGCATGATCTGCTCCGCCCCGCGGCCGTGGCCGTTCGTGACGCGGTAATAATGCGGCATGCACTCGTCCATCTCGGACAGCTCTGCCTCCAGCGCGCCGGGCGTCCGGTGGAACATCATCAGCACGGAGGGCGAGCCGAACGTCCAGCCGCCGCTCCGGCGGATGGTGATGGCCGGACGGGTCATTTTGCTGCTGGCGCTGCGGTGCAGGCGGCTCATGGCCGAAATATCGTTGTAGGATAGGAAGCTCAGGATGAGGTCGCATTCGCCAAGCAGATTTCCGCGCTCGTTCGGCGGCAGCTCCGGATGCGTGTCCAGCGCGCTCTGCAGCAGCTCGCGCAGCTCCAGCATCTTCGGAATACGGCTCCAGTTGAACATGCAGCGCATCAGCACCAGAATGGCAAGCGGATGCGCCAGCAGCGCGTCTTTCGGGCATTCCTCCAGCGCAGAAAGCACCAGAGCGGGGTCCAGCGTGGAAAGCAGAATGCCGGCGTCCTGCGTCACAGCGTCCAGCAGGGAAGCATAGTCGCCGCAGCGCCGGAAGGAATCCATGGCGTGGAGCATCTGCCCGTGCGCGGCGTACCAGCGCCCATAGCGCGCCCGGCAGGCCCGCTGCCGGGGCTCCGGGAGCGTGCGGAAGACCTGCACGGCGCAGGCCTTCATCATGTGGTGGAAGCGATAGGTCACGCCGTCCGGAAGAAGGCTGGCAAAGGCGTTCTGTGCAGTCAGCGCGCCCAGCAGCTGCTCCGTTTCCGGCTCTTCGGTGACAAAGCGCGCCATTTCCGCCGTGAATTCATCGGCAAGACCGAGCACGGCCAGAAATTCCCGTGTGCGCTGCGGCAGCGGGTCAAGCATGGCGGCCGTGAACATGGCGTAGATATCCGAATTTCCGCCGGCCAGCGTTCCGCGCTCGGCCAGCGAGCGCAGATTGAGGTAGACGGCGGAGAACCAGCCCTCCGTGGAGGTCAGAAGCGCGGTCAGCTGCGATTCGGACAGCGCGGCGCCGCAGCGGCGGGCATAGACGGCCAGCTCCTCGCGGCCAAGCCGGAGCTGCTCCGCGCCGATCCGGTGCAGGCGGATGCCCAGACGCAGCTGCGCGTCGGCAGGCAGAAAGCGGTCGCGCCCGGCAACGATGAGGTGGACGTTTTCCGGCAGGCGGTTTGCAAGCGTGCACAGGAAATCCGCGACGCGCGCATCGGCCAGCAGGTGAAAATCGTCGAGGAAGAGATAGCACGGCTCCGGCCCGGCCAGCCCGCGGCACAGGCCGTCCGCCAGCAGCCCTGCGCCCGCGGCATCGACAGGGCAGTCGTAGTCACGCAGGAACGGGAACCCGGCGTGGGCAAAGGCCTCCTGCGCGCTTCGCCAGAGAATGGCAAGGTGGGCGGAATAGACGCTGATACGGATACAGTGTGGCGGCGCCTCTCTGGCGAGAAACCAGTTGACGGCCGTCGTCTTGCCGTAGCCCATGGGTGCAACGACCGCCGTCAGCGCACAGCGGGAGACCGGCCGCAGGCTCTCCTGCAGCCGCCCGGAAATATAGATCGTGTTAAGATCATGCCTGATGCGCGCCATCCGCTCACCTCCGTGCTTCCTGCGCTGCAGAGCAGGGAAGCATTACGGTCGCGGTAAAGAAGCCGTGGTCCACCGTGAAATCTGACATACCATGATATTCCTCTGTGATCAGGCGAATGCTGCGGATGCCGAAGCCATGCAGTGCGCGGTCCCGTTTGGTGGTCTTCAGCTCCGGATTTGCAGCAAGTACATCGGAATCGACCCGGTTCATGACGCAGCAGAACAGATGATTCTGTTTCATACGCAGGCATACACGAATTTCCGGCTGGCGGACATGAGCGCTGGCCTCCAGTGCGTTGTCCAGCAGGTTGACGAGCAGACTGCAAAGATGCGAACCTTCGACCGGAAGCTCCGGCGGCCGAGCTGCCTCCAGCACGATAGGGATCCCCTCCCGTTCTGCTG
>OLQA01001411.1_pt1 | contig 21144 bp, 19 predicted proteins | sample 1673151 | NCBI WGS metagenome assembly OLQA01 (sample SAMEA3136760, study PRJEB25190) | human gut metagenome | biome: human gut; feature: human-associated habitat; material: faeces | place: Austria | collected 2013 | reverse complement strand
GTCTTGGGTATTGAATCCACCCCTTGCATTGGTGAAGCTGGATTGTACGGCGGTGCTTTCGACCATTCCTGGATAACTATCAACGATAAGGTTTTTGATGCAGCCATCATATTCCCTTTGAACGAAAGTTACGTCACTGAGCCAATATTTAACGGAATTGACTTATATGAACAAGCATAAGCAAAAATCAAGTATGGTGTTTATTCAGTGGATTGGACGAGCAAGCTAAAGTTATAAGCAGCTTGAATCTTTGCGATTATATCGGCGCTGCACCAAACGATATGCTTTGGCTATTAGTTTCTTTTATTTGTGAGAATATTGGTGTTAAGTTTTCAAAAGAGCAACTTAGAAAGAAACTAGGTGGCTGTCATTGGAAATACGTTGTAGAAAAGCACAAGCAATTATCGATTTCTTTAGTACTATTTGCTATAGTAATAAACAAGCAGTCTAGAATGCTTCCTAGGTGTTCCAATATGGTGGAACCGGGTTTGGCACCTTGGACTCATTAAAAGGATGAGTACAATGCGTGTTGCAACTATATGGCAACAAAATCATCGCTCCCTGACTAATGTGGGAGCTTTTTATGTGGTCTAGACCTTTTCGCATCATTTTGGTAAAATCTATTAAGAATTTTAAGGAGTGATGTACTTTGGAGATGTCTTTTGATTTTAAAAATAGCAATAACGCAGTGTTGGGCATGACAATGCAAAAAGTCATTTGTGACTTATACGGAATAGTTCCACACAAAAACGCAATTACTCAGTTTGAAACATCCTATGATAGAATTATAGCAAAGATGGTGTTACCAACTATCAAAAAGATTTTTAAAGTTATTGGTTTTAAGCCGGTTGAATGCCTTACCTTTGCTCCATCTAATTCTGCTAAAGAAAAATTCTCCCCACATAATTTTATTTTAGAAAATGGCGCAACTCTTTCTATTAGAACAAATAAATCTGGTGACAAAGTAGCACCTAGAGTGGTTGGACAATGCGGATTAGAAAGATTCAATGAACATTTTGATCAAATAGCAGGTTATAAAATAGAAGATAAGCAGCAAATCAAAAAAGTGGTTTGGGATAATATCCATTTAATGATTCCTATATTCATTGATTACCTTTTTGTATCCGATTACACTGTTTGGGTTTATTCTCACAACAAACGTATTAAATTTGAAATTATAGAATCCAATAAGTTAGTAGATATCGATTTGTCTAGAACTTCTTTTTCCTTTACGAAAGACTTAAATGATTGGAACGAAAGTACGACTCTTAAATATAAAGAACATTCATTAGCCGAAATTCAAATTCACAAGAATAGAACATTTAAATTTAGATTTATAATGAGTGCTCTTCTAAAGTTGTTAAAAGAGCAAAAAATAACATTTGAAACTTTAGGAATTACAGCAGAAAAAACTGTTTGTGATTTATTCCATTTAAAATTCCCTCTAAGCTTTTACCAAAGGTATTCAAAAAAATTTGAAAAGGAATTAATGCCCACAGTCAAAGAGGCTTTTAAGCATTTGCCGGATGCGATAAAACACACTGGATCAATGGCAGGTGAAAGAGGGGGAGGGAGCAAGTGCTCCTATGATTTTATTTTAAAAGGAAATGAACAACTATCTTTAAAAACAAATACAGGAAAAATGGTTTGTCCTCCTGAAGTCGGACAGCCAGCTTCTGCAACATGCTATATGTATTTTAAAGACTTTATTAGTGAGGATCATATTGATGGTGATATTTTCAAAAAAATGGTTTTGAATAATATTGAAAAAATAATGCCGATATATATATCACATTTATTCGACTCTGACTTTTTACTGTGGATTTATAGAAAGGAGACTTCGCTCCAATATAAAATCTTCAAAAAAGGGTTTGCCAAATCGATGAAGTGGCAAAAAAGTTTGTTTTCTTTTACAAAAGAAAAGTTGGAAGAATGGAACGAAAGCAATACAGTTAAATATAAGGGAATTAGCATCGGTGAATTTCAAGTTCATAAAGCCCGTGACTGTTATAAATTTAGGTTTAATTTAGAAAACCTAGAAAAGGTGGTGTCTGACAATAAAAAGTAGATTATTTGTTGTTAATGAAGACACACTGGCTTCTACAATCGCTAGTAATGTCGCATCTATTTTTGTACCAGCCCTAACTGGTGCTCAATAAGTAAAAGCTGTTGCCGATTTGATGGCAGATATGCTCCAAATCGAAATAAGCGACTATATTTTCTTATGGGAAGCAAGAAGTGGCAATCAAAAGAGCCGAATTCATAGTGTTTATAGAGCAATTTCTAAACCATACTATCAATGTTTAACTCCTGCCGATAATGCACCTCTAAAAATCCATATAGAGAAGGCTTTCGATTTTATTAATCCTGTTGATGAGTATGATATTTTAAACAATCCATACATTAAAAGAGATCTTTAAACGATAAATATAGAAAAAAGTTGCTGGAAAATCTAGAGGAACAACACCTTTATCCCAAAAAGAAACCGATTATTTAATTACGCTTTTAAATGGGCTAAATCCAAATGCGACTTTTTTCCCTTGGAATCCCTTGCGTGTGGTGACCGTTCCAAATCCATTGGCTGTCACATATTTATCAACAGGTGTTAATACCCCACTTCCTACTCTAAATGCTTTTAATCCAAATGCTCTACATTTATTTGATAGTAGCGGTAATGTTGTGTATGAAAAAGTTTTAGAAACGATATTTAATCAAGAAATGACAAATAGAAATGGTGCTTTCTTCTCACCACTTGGCATTGATACTTCTAAAGAATTTGGTATAGCAACTATCTTCCTTACAGAGTGGAACAATCTTAAATGGATTACGTTGCTATTGAATCAGAGGATGGAATACACTTTTCAAAAGTTTTTGTTATCGAATTGATGAAAACTGGGCTTGATAATTCGCATATTCATAGATGTTTACTTTATAGTAAATAGGTTAACGAAACTTTGTGTTTAAAATCAAATATAGTTACTCCAATAATTATTTATTGAGATTCAGCTGATTTCATAAACGGTGAAATCAGTAAAAGAAAACAAACGGTTTTGAATAAAACGAATAGATTAATTATTTCTACCGAACAACTTTATGCAACAAAAAGCTTAGAAATATACACCTATAATTTTTCAAATAACCCCATTTTTAATAGAAAAAGATAATAACTATTTGACTTCTATATTGTCGACATGTATAATGGACATAAGAAAGTTCATGGGAAGTGGACAAAGGAGCCTTTTTTATGAAGATAGTAACTATTGCAGAAGCAGCAGAACTTGCTGGTAAATCTCAAAAAACAATTAGAAGAGCTATTGCCGCAGGAAAATTAAAATGTACAAAAATACAAAATAAAACTCGCATTAACAAGACCGACTTTGAAGAGTGGGTTACAAATGGGTGTTGTGGGACTGAAGAACAGGACAATTCAGTTTCAAAAACTGATGAAGTAAACTGGATTGATATTTCTGATCTTTGGAAGTTGGATGGTTGGAAGCATAAAAAAGATAGAACCGATTATAATTTTATAGATTTATTTAGTGGTGCAGGCGGACTGTCATGTGGATTAGTAATGGCAGGATTGAATCCAATTGCTTCGGTTGAAATTATGCCACAAGCTGTAGCTACTTATGAAAGAAATTTTATCATTAATAAAGGTTTTAAAGAAAAAGTTGAAACTAGAGATATTAGAGAGCAATCAGTTAAAGAAAAACTTTATGAATCCGTATCAGGTAAAAAGATAGATGTTATAGTTGGTGGATTCCCTTGCCAAGGATTTTCTATGTCGGGATACCGCGTAGTGGATGATCCAAGGAATAGTTTATATAAAGAAATGAAGGACATTGTCGAACATTTGAAACCAGATTTTGTTGTTATGGAAAACGTCGAGGGTCTTCGTTCGATGCTCAACGGCAAAGTTGAAGAAAAAATAATAAATGACTATAAAAAAATTGGATATGAGATAAATATAACTGTTCTAAATAGTGCAGATTATTATACTCCTCAAACACGCCATAGAGTTATTTTCATTGGAAATCGAATCGGTGCAACCAACTATCATCCAAAACCATTACTTGATGAACTACATTATATAAGTGTTGGACAGGCAATTGGAAAATATCTTAATATGCCTGAAGATAAGTCTATTAATCATATCTTTACAAAAACATCCCCTAAAATGAAAAAACGTTTGGAAGCAATTCCTGTTGGGAAAAGCTTATACAGGAATTATAGCGATGCTTGGAAAAAAGTAGATTGGAACAAACCATCTTGTACTGTTAAAGAAAACCACGGCGGTGTTAATATCCACCCAATTCTAAACAGACCAATGACCCCAAGAGAATTGGCTGCCTTGCAATCTTTCCCTGATGATTTTATTTTCGAGGGCAGCAAGAAATGGCAATTGGTCCAAATCGGTAATGCCGTACCTTGTCTTCTAGGAAAAGCAATTGGCTTGTCGTTAAGGAAAATGTGTGAATTTAGAGATGAAAAGAAAAAACAATAATTGTTTTGCTGGTTATTGAGACGCATTACACCGATGACTACAAACATAACACAAAAAAGATACGGAATATCAATTTAATCTTCAAATAATTCGGGAGCGTTAATCTTTAGAAGTTCAATCTCATCTAAATAAAGCGCTCTCTTTTTTACATCATCCATATTGAATTTATCTGAATTTCAGAGGAAAAATTCTAAAAACTCTCTACCTCAATTGGTATAGATTTAGATAAGTTGCTTGGAGAATGGGATTGATCCCCATTCCTATCCTTGTTGGGCTTATTGATTCTTTACATTAATAATTCTAATTTTTCCAAATTTATTTATCCTTCTGATATGAGTTCATAAGCCAAGACAATATTTCAATAGTGTCTCTTTTGCACTCATCAGTGAGATTCTTGTCATAAGCATACTCATGTACGGCATCGTTTCGATATTTATCTGGATAATCCACATAAAACTTTTTATTTTTTTTCGAATATAATAAGGCAATATCCCAATCACCATTTTCCAAAAATCTTCTTAATTCATATGCGTAATTCGAAGACGTGTTTGAGTAATAAGATTCTCTAATCAATATAAGCATAGTTTCTAATGAAAGAGTTAACTTCTTTCTATTGAAATACACATTCAATTTTTTATCAAAGATTTCATCGCTTTTATCATTGATTTCCAATCTCTCATTAATGAACTCATCGGCATATTTTTTAAACAGTTTATAACGTAACTCATTCTCTACTGTTTTTGTCATCTTATTCATAGGTGTGCATTCATCATCATTTATTTTTTTTATAATCACCACAGAATAAAAACGAGCGTTACATAAATCGATTTTAGACTTATCAAATAACTTTTTCCAAACTACAGGAGTAAAATCGTGTTCGCATGCCTCATAGCATCTCTTTCTATCTAAATCGAATACGTCAGATTCATAATCACCTAATGCCAACTTTTCTTCCACTTTTTGGGAATTCAAAGCTTGTTTCTTTAAAAGTTCTATTTTTTCTGCATCTGTAAGACTATTGTCAAATAATATCTTGTTAATTAGATCCATCTTTTTTAGCCTCCTCTTCTTTTGCAAAGTACTCCATATAATCGTCTATGAGGGCGATACGAATCTCATAGGATGTTGGAGAAGGTATATAATGAAAAGTCTCGAAAGGTTTTCCTTTAAAAGAAATAAAATATTCGATGCCATCCGTAATGATAAAGATAAGAGGAATTTTCTCACGATGGTCCAACCAATGTTTTATCATTTTTATATTATCCAATAGCCTTTTGGGATTGGAATCATTAAAAAGCAAGACATCAACATATCCATAAAAATAGTTATTATCGTCATATAATTCAAAATCAGTATATAGAGACTCGCTGTTTTTTGAATCACATTTTTTGAGAACCCAGTTTCTCTCAGCAAACATCTGGCAAATTCGCTCTTTATGTTCAAGTATTTTATCTTTTATTTTATTTATTTTTTCTTTATTCATACGCCCTCCGAAATATGTATAATCATAAAAATTTTATCACAAACTACCTTTTGTTCTACAGATAAAAATTAAAGATACAAATTAGGTCAGAATATAGCTCGAATTAAAATGCAAGAAACAGGCTGTGCTAATGCAAAATTGGAGGAATGTACTGAAGTTTCAAGAGCATACTATAGAAGAATTGAGTTAGGAACACATGCAGCAACAATTGGCACATTAATAGAAAAGAGCATTTCCGCTCTTTGATTTTGTATTGCATTTTCTAAAAATCTAATTTTTAAAAAATTCTGCCTCACGCATTTCTGAAGTCCGGGCATGCGAGACCTTGACATAGCCTCGATATCGATACCTGGGGGGCTAATCAATTACATCCATAGATAAAAATCAATCTTCTTTGTTTCCGTAATCCCAGTGAATTTAGGAAACAAGGAATCAAAGTTGGAAACAAACGTTTTAAATTGTGGATCCTTTTTCAATGAATTATAAATAATACATAGTCCTCATACGCTTTAGCTGCATCATTAATTGTTTTTATGGAATTGTTTATTCCTATACCTTTATCTTATTATTTAAATAAGTTACACCATCTTCTGGAGTTAAAGCGGCATTGCTTCTTGTCGTATCTGTTTCTTCACCCAAAACTAACATTTCCCAATTATTTCCACTAGTGTTGAGATTGCTGGGATATTTTTTATCATTACGAGCTAAGAAGCACACTAATCCACTCTTTATATTCAATCCGACATAATTAGTGCCATCCTTTTTAACTAGAGGTTTGTTTTGGCAGTCAAATCTATTACCAGAATTTTGAAAATTTCTATATTCTAAATAAGCATTGTAATTATTACCTAAATCGATTTTATAGCAGATAGTATCGTTATTTGAATATGTATCACTAACATAATGAATAGTATATTCACCATTCTTGTACATTGTTTTAATTTCATCTTTTTCAGTCCAGCCTAAGCTTTCTCTTTCTTTAGATGAAATATATTGAGGAACAGGAGAAATGTGCTTCGCCATCGCAAACATAAAATAGACTTTGGAAGACATATCCTTACTCCTATATAAATCCTTCAATCCAAATACATGGCCTGTCTCATGAGTTGCTACAGAAGTAAAAGCAATCTTATATCCGTTCTTATCTGTATATAAACCATCATCAGTAAAGGATACAGTCATTTGGACATAATTACCGCTAGTTTTATCCAATCCATTAACTCTATACTCTACAGCATTATAATAATCCTTGTAATTCCAAAGCAAACTATTATAGGAAGCACTTAAATCACTGGATGCCGGACCATAGATAATAGTCAAACAATCTATTTCACCATTTCCATCCTTATCCAAAATAGAAGTATCATAAATTGGATTACCATCTACATCATATATACGGTTGGTCTTATTTAGTACTTGATTGATCGTAGTGCTCCAATCAGTTAATAAATCATATGATCTAGATCCTTTTTGATTAGGTTCATACCCATTAGGATTTGTAGATGTCTTCTCAGAATAATATGAACGGGTGTTGCTCAATTCTAATGATCCACCATCATCGAAAAGATAAACAGTATTCATCCTTAGATGATCGTTAGATACACATCTAAAATATTCACCAACTGAATAATATGATTTGTTATACATATTATCGACTATATTTTTTGTATTAACATCATCATAAGTCTTGTCGATAAACTCCTCTTCACCATTAAAACGAGCAAAAACAACAAGATTAGTAAAATTGCTATCATCTATTAAATCAGTATTACTATTCTCATTTAATTGAGTAGGTGTACTATTCAATACAACCAAAGGTTTTATTGATAATAGCGAGATTAAAGCAAATAATAAAGTATTCATAGATATCAGAAACTATTTAAATAATCCAAACGAAGCTATTCTACATATTTAATAAAATAAATCAACTTTAAGTATTATAAAGGTGATAAATCTTTAAAAGTACGCATCCATCAAATAGGCTAATTAATGGAAGTGGGGTGACAACATATATGAATCTATAAAATCAAAAACTTCTTATTTCTAATCTAAATTATTATGACTAAAAAAAGGATGTTGTTTAAAATATCAATATTTCAATCAATGATATAAGGAACCCCACCCATACCAAGGATAGTAAGAATATTAATGATAAAAATTTTCAATCAGTTATTAGATGATTGTAAAGATACTCCAGAGGAGATAGAAAAAATTCAAAGATGGGTTCATTTACTTTTTAAAACTAAGCAATAGCAACATATAAAAAAGGAGATAAATCACCTCCTCTTTTGTCAAAACAATTACTTAAAGGAAACAAACTAGATATCTTTTAGTCTTTTTGTTGCTCTTCAATTCCATGAGAAGCATCTTTTTGCTCTTTAACAAAATCTTCTGCTTCTTTCTTTGTATCTTCATCGACAGAATATGAATTTGTGGAAGGTGGATTGATGACGATTTGTTCATAGTCGAGATCAAATCCATTTTCAAGGAACAATTGACGATATTCTCTCATCAAGTCCCTTTGGACTTGATAACGATCTTCTTCCTGACATTTTGCTACAAGTTTTACAGCTATATTGCTATCTTCATAAGCAGATACACCCTTATAAAATGGGCCTTCGACAATTGCAGGAATCTTTTCTTTAAACTTTGGAAGATTATCCTTTAGAAGCTTCTCAACTTTTTCAAGAGGTACATGATAAGAGAATTCACAATCCACTACTGCCAAAGACAACTCTCTTGATAAATTTACGACATTCTTTATATCTGAATTATTTATTATCTTTATGTTTCCAGCACAGTCAGTAATCTTTGTAGCTCTGATTCAAATTTCAGTGACAGTTCCTCTAAAGTCATCAATAGTTACTATTTCACCGACATTGTATTCATTTTCGAAAATTATGAACACACCAGCGATAATATCGGCTATCAAAGACTGAGCACCTAAACCTACGATAAGAGTTATGATTCCGACTGATTCCCAAATTGCTTTTGAATTGAATCCAAAGGCATCCAAGACTAAGAATATCAAGATTATGGCTGCACCATATTTGATGATTCCATCCAATAGAGTGATGACTGTCTTTGCTCTATTAGATTTCTGCATAATCTTTTTAAACATCAATCGCAACAATCTAGACACGATCAAAACAACTACTATCAAGATTATGCAATGTATCAATGTCTTATAATGAGCTTGCATCATGCTGGGGAAGGTTGTGATGTCCCAAATGTTTTCTTTAGCCCAAGTCACAAACCCATTTGTCTCTGGCAATATCATTTCCAGTGAGACACAGATTGCAAAAGCCAACAAAACCAACACTCCTAATGTGATTCCTATAATAGAAATCCATTTTCTTTTATTACTCTTTTTTGTTTCCATAGTTTGTTCCTCCTTTTAAGACTGTTCTATAGTCAGAGTCGTATCCATAAATCTATTTCCTTTTATCGAATAAATAGATGCGATTTCATCATAAGTTCCGGAATACTGACTGTAGCTACAAGTCAATTGATTTCCTATAGCATTTCCATCGACCGTCACTGTCAAATTCACACCTTGCATCATCTCATAATCAGTTTGGCTATACTCCTGAGATTGATAGATGACCTTGTTTTCAATATATGCACCCATCGAAGAAGATATAACAATCTCAGTCTTGTCAGTAGATGAATCATAAGTACCTTTTGCAGACAAGATTTCATAGAATTCTATTCCACCAGAAGGAATAGTCTGTTCCATTCTATAAGTTACTATGCCTTGTTTCATCAAACTGTAATACAAGAAGTAGTATGGCTTTTTTTCTAAATCACATATAGCAGCAACTTTATCTTGAGTAATACAGTGAATAATCGAAGTGGACACATCTGATTTCGTATAGATAGAAGCATCGCAGAAATAAGATAAATCAGTGTCTGGGAAGTCTGGGAAGTTTATCAGTCTATATAGGTTGATAGTTCCATCATCGTTATAGGTGACTAATGAATCGCCTGGATTTGCTGCAGTATATACGGGGCTTGTATAGATATCCAAAGCTTTGCCTTGAGATAGAATTGTTATGTCTTCTAACTTTCTATAAAGATTTCCATTCCTATCAAAGATACTGACACTCAATGTTCCACCATCAGTCTTATTCAATGTATTGAATGATGTTTCGGATACTATGTTTATATCCTGAATATTCGTATCGCCATTATCTATTTTGATTTTATAGTCTTTAGGAATTGCACCACTAAATTCCATGGTGATCGGAATCGTATCGAAGCTATCGTCGCTGAAGTCACAATCAACGGATGTTATTTCGAAAGAATAACTGAAATCATATGAATGAGTCGACATCTTCAGCTTATGGCTTCGGCCATCCGACTGATAATCATAGAATTCAAGAATCGGGGTGATGGTGACTTTTCCTATATCATCTTCAAGTTCATCGAAAGTGATATATCCATTAGGGGAAGACAACTCATAATCAAAAGTAGATTTTCCTTTATCAGAATCTATCTCAAATGTAACCTTATCTTTTCTACCTTCATAAGCCGTTTCATACATATAGGGAACCATAAAATTTAACCCATCAAATTCTGGCTTTTCCATCAAGAAAAACACTGGAGCATGAATTATCGTATTCATTTCAGCTACAAAGCTATTGAATATCTTATCTTCGTTTTTAAAATGACCTATATCCTGATATTGAATATAGAATCCAAAAATATCTTTCAATCCTTTGACATCGATGATGCTATCAGTTCCAATGTATTCTTTTAACAAGACACCATCTGTTGAATAAACATCAACTTTGTATTCGAAGACATCTTCATATTCACAAACAAAACCAGTTTCTATTTCAACATCGAATGTGCCATCCTCATTATATGTTAAATGACAATCATTAGGAGTAATTTTAGTATAAGAAGCTTGGAATGATTGATCACAATCAAAATCAAAGGAATCACTTTGAAAATATATATCATTACCATCAAGACTTTGAACACTAAATTTATAACTGGCAAGTCCATAATAAGCATCACAAGCCAATGACAGATGAGAGTTGTTATCATTCAAACTAGAATCTACTTTATCTTTTCCTAATGAATTCCCATCTTTATCAAATTGTTCTATAAAAATCTCAAATCCAGTATCACTTGAATAATTATCTATATCGAAATCCAAATTGATTTTGTTTGGGCTCAACACTTCTTTGATAGTGTCCTTAGACACTTCAAAAGGAACTTTGTTTTTATTGGAAGGTAGAACATCCATCACCGTCAAAGCAACAACAGCTGTGACAGCTGTAGCGGCAACAGTTCCAACTGATGCTACAGTAGTAGCAACCGGAGTAGCAGATTCTACTGCAACATTATTTCCTTCGACATTCTCGACTCTTTTTGCTAAATCCTGTTCATCGATTTCTGATTTATTTTCTTGTTCTTTATTACTTGATTTTTTATCGCTATCTTCAAAAGATTCAGGAACATCTTTTAATTCTTTAGGTGAATCCTTCAATTCTTTTCCAAAATACTGTTCAGCTTTAAAACTATGATATTCATCATATCTTTTGGTTTCACTGCAATGGAAGTATTCATCAATATTGTTCTTTTTCATATATGGATTATAAACAATAAAGTCTTAAATTCCAACTAAATAATAAAAATTAAATTTAAAGCATATTATTCAAAATAGAATTAATATCAAACTTTTGATAATTAAATCATTATTACTTTTCTAATCCATTTCTTTAATTTATAATTATAAGAAAAGGAGGATAACGATATATGAGAAAAGATGAAAACAATGAAATCAGAAAAGGAATAAATAAAAAGACATCTATAATATTGATAGTGATAGGTGCAATAATTGAATTGATAGGATTAGGTTTAGAAATCTTCAATATCGTCATGATATCTACAGGTTCTTTCGAAAATTTTATGTGGATTGGATTTGTAGCGATACCCGTAATGTTTGTCGGTGCAGTCTTTTTGATTCTAGGACTTATGAGACCAATGAGTAAATTCGCAGCTAGAACCAGTGCTCCAATTCAAAAAGATTATATGAATTACATGAGAGAAGAAACAGTAGATACAGCAAAAGAATATTACAAAGATATAGCATCTGGTATCAGAGAAGGCACAGATGGACAAGAAACGATAGAATGCAAACAATGCAAGCATTTAAATAAAAAAGATTCTAAGTTCTGCAATAACTGCGGCAACAAGTTAAATTATGAAATCAAATGTCCGCATTGCGGAAAGATAACTCCATCCAACTCTAAATACTGCAATAATTGTGGTGAGAAATTAGATTAAGCAAAAAAGAGGAAATAAAACCTGCCCAAAGTATTTGGATAGGAACATCTGACATGTCTAGAAGTATTCTTAGTAATAGCTATAACTGCAGGTATTCTAATAATGATAATGTCCATGATAATCAAAGGAACATATGATTACTTTCTTAAAAGGAGACCAATTCTATTAGAAAAGAATCATAATTAAAAAGAAAATTAAGAATTCAAAAGTCAGCAAATGCTGTCTTTTTCATTGTAAAAAATAAACTGTTTATTCTTAATCCACAATTAAATCATAAAATTTATTCCTTCATAATTAGGTTGTCTCTACATTACACTAATCCATAAGCATATAATTAATTAAATAACACATAATCATATTTGATATATTTCTATGCAAAATTAATTTTTAGTAAGGGTATTGAAAGCGGATTACAAAACATTATTTAAAAACAATGTTTATTACCTTAACCAGGAAAGAGACCTAAAGTTCCTTTCTAAGGAAAAAACAAACCATCGGAGGATATTATGAAATTTTCCAAGAGAAAGATGATGATGTGTGCCGCTTTATTGCCTGTACTTTTTAGCCTTGTCGGTTGCAAAAAAGATCCTAACCAGATCGACGTTGTCTTCGTTCCTTCCAGAGATGCTACCGCCCTCGGTGAATCTGCTAAAAAACTCGAGCCTGTTCTCGATAAGATCATGAAAGACAACAATTTGCCTTATTTTTTCAAGATTAGTACTTCTACTACCTATCCTGCCGCCGGTACTGCTTTAATGAACTCACAAGCTGATGTAGGTTTCCTTACTGGAACTTCTTATGCTCAAATGACTGTTGACCACCCTGGAAGTGTCGAAGTTCTTTTGACAGCTGAGAGAAGTGGATTCAAGGTCCAAACCACTGATTACAAGAATCCTAACAACACCGAAGAAGGACGTCATAAACAAGTCCAAGCCATGAATGGTGAGATCGACAATTATGAGTATCTTGCTGAGCAAGACACTGTCAATGTCGCTAACTCCTACAACTCAATCCTTATTTCTAACAGAAATCACAAGGAAAATGGTGTTGCTACTGAAATCAAGTACGTCGATGATTTGATTGGAAAGCAAATCGGAATCCAAAACAATACTTCTGGTGCTGGATACAACTATCCTAAGCTCTTCCTCGCTAACATGAAGAATGAAGCTAGTAGAAAGATCTGGTTCAGACCTGATTCACAATATCTCAACAACGATTACATCAAAGAACACGGACTCACAATCGTTTCTGGAGAACCTGATGCTTCTAAGGGTGAAATCAAGGGTGTCGAAATCAAAGGTTACGATGCTGCTTTTACCGAAGTTATGAACGAGAATTCTAACTTTGCTGGAGTTTGGGGATTCATGGATATTCGTTATTCCAACGGATACAACAAAACTGATGGAAAATACAAAGATGACAAGAGTGTCTTCACCAACACCTACACAGTCGCTATGACTGATCCTATCTTCAACGATACAATCTCTGTCCGTTCCGGACTTGAGCAAGGAAAGAAAGACGCCGTCAAGTTAGCCTTCAAGACCGCTGTCAAACAAGGTGATGTCAAGACTGATGGAACTGGTGCTAACATTATCTACAACATCTACTCACACACTGGATATTCCGATGGAGTCGATGCCAACTACGAAAACGAAAGAACTATTTACAGAAACAACAAGTAATTAGTTCTATTCAAATAGTCTTAACCACCGGCCAAATGGCTTGGTGGTTTCTTTTGGAAAGGAAAGTATATGATCGAGTTTAAAAACGTAAAGAAAGTCTATCCCGATGGTTTAGTAGCTTTAAAAAACATAAATCTGACTATCAATGATGGTGACTTCGTGTCTATCATCGGATTGTCCGGTGCTGGAAAATCAACTTTGCTTAGAACAATAAACAAAATGCACGATATCCAAGAAGGACAAATCTTAGTGGATGTCAATGATGATAAAAAAGAGCTCAACACAAATTACGAAGCAGAGCTACAGGCTTATAAAGAAAATGAGAAGAGACTTCCTGAATTGAGTAAAAAGCTCAAAGAAGCTGAAACTAACAAAAACGAAGAAGAAGCTATTAAACTTAGAAAAGAAATACTCGGAGTCAAGACTGCAATCGCTCCTTCTAAATACATCATCAAGAAGATTCCTGTCAAGATGGATGTATCAAAAGTAAAAGGAAAAGAATTGAGATTGTTGAGAAGAAACATCGGAATGATCTTCCAGTCTTTCAACTTGGTCAAGAGATCATCCGTATATAAAAATGTCCTCTCAGGAAGAATTGGATACCACAACTGGATAGAAACCATTTGTGGAATCTATACCAAGAGAGAGAAGATGCTAGCTCTTCAATCTATCGATTCTTTAGGGATTTTAAGTAAATCATATGTCAGAGCTGATAACCTTTCCGGTGGTCAACAGCAACGTGTTGCACTAGCAAGAGCTTTAACTCAAGAGCCATCTCTCATTTTGGCAGATGAACCAGTCGCCTCACTCGATCCTATCACTACTATTTCAGTCATGAACGATTTCAAGAAGATCAACAAAGAAAAAGGAATCACAATCGTAGCCAACATGCACCACGTCGACTTGGCTTTGAAGTATTCCAATAGAATCATCGGAATCAAAGCCGGTGAAATAGTCTTCGATGGAACACCAGATCAAGTAAATGATGAAGTCCTACAAAAGATATACGGAAGAGCCTTGGAAAGAGGTGAAAACCTCGGAGGTGTAGATAATGACTAATACAGCTCCTATCCAAGAGAAGGAGAAGAGGTTTCATTTAATAAAAGAGCCAGATCCTTACGGAAAATGGTCTTTCATAGATAAACTATTCTTTTCAAAGAAAGTAGTTTCCTTATCAGCAGATGGCTCTGCGGATAAGGTTATCGTAAAGAAAAGAAGTTTAGGTTTGATTTGGTTTCTTCTTTTCGTAGCCATATTCGTAGTTTGCATTTCTTTATTCATAACATTTCCGTCAAATCCAAATCTAAGTAATTTGTTCTACATCATCGAACAAATGTTCAAACCCTGCTACAAATTCTCCACATATGGAGAATACTTCAGTTACATGTGGACTACAGCAATTCCAGAATTAGGAAACACAATTGCAATGGTCTTCGTAGCAACAGTTATAGGATGCATAATATCCATTCCATTATTCATGCTATCCTCCAAGAATGTTGTAAAAACACCTTGGATTTATGCACCTGTCAGATTCATCTTGGATATCATTAGAACTATTCCTACATTTGCACTAGCTATGATCATGGTCGCAATTGTCGGATACAACAACACTGCAGGTATCATTTCAATGATATTCTTCACTGCCGGAATCATGTATAAGATGGAATACGAGTTCTGTGATACTAGAGATATGGCACCTTACGAAGCAGCCTTATCAGTCGGTTCGAACAAAATTCAAGCCTTCTCAAATGGACTTTGGCCTCAGATCTTGCCAAACTTCTTGTCAAACTGTCTATACACCTTCGAAATATCGATCAGAGCTTCCATCATCTTAGGTTATGTCGGTGCTGGTGGTATAGGAAAGTTGCTGTCCGATGCATCTGACATGATGTATTGGGACGAAGTCGGTGCGATAGTAATTCCAATCTTTGTAGTCACCTTGGTACTTCAATTAGTTTCTAGCTACGTTAGAAGAAAGGTTCAGTAATTATGGAAAAGAAAGAAAATAAAAAGCAATCTGAGCCAAAGAAGTTTTCAATCTATAACTGGTACTATAGATTAGAGCATAGAAAGAACTTCCAATACGATTCAGCTAAACAGGCCTATGTCTTTAGACCTAAGATGTGGATTCCTAACACAATCACTGCTTTGGTCTTCTTAGCCTTGATGATCTATTGTATTATTTCAACTCAATTTGGATCAAACACTAGCCACGCTAACCCTGCCAGACTATCAGAGATATTCACCGGAATCTTTGTTCCTGACTATTCATATATATTCGGATATGGTTCATTTACATTTAAAAACAGTGCTATATACGAAGCTTTGCAAACTTTCTCCATTGCTTTGATAGGTACGACATTTGGATCTATTTTATCTCTTCCATTTGGATTCTTAGCTTCCAGAAAGATGGTTGGAAAATGGTGTCATATCTCAGAAGTGTTGTTGATATGCATTAGAACAATCCCTGAAATCATCTTGGGTTATGTCATGATTGCAGGATTAGGATTCAGCTCCTTCTCAGGAATTATGGTCTTCTCATTCCACTCGATTGGAATGATTGGAAAACTATATTCTGAACAATTGGATGAACTTGAAACCCAACCTTTGGAAGCATTGGATGCATGTGGTGGAACTTTCACAGCTAAGTTAAAAGTTGGAATCATTCCAAATGTAGCACCTAACTTCCTCTCCGTCATCTTGTATAGATTTGATTTGAACCTTAGAACAGCCGCTATGTTAGGTATGGTTTGTGGTGATGAAGCCGGATTGGGTTATTGGATTTCTAGCTTTTCACAAAACGGACACTGGCCTCAATTCGGTGGTGCTTTATGGTTATGTATCATCATGATTATCTTAGTCGATTACTTCTCCTCTTACCTTAGAAAGAAACTTGTCTAACTAGATAAACAAAATAAAAGAGCAGCCATTAGGACACCCTCCATAAGGAAGATGCCCAAAGGCTGCTTTTGTAACTCCATTTAATATTTTTCCGAAACGGTGTAGCCTTTACGGTTACGCCGTTTTTGTTTTCTTACGCTCCGCAATAGATTTCTAAAACGATTCTTCCATTTCTTCCGGTGTCAGTTCGTCGAGAATTCCGATGCCGCTGTAATGAATGTCCACAATTTGGATACGCTGCACTTTTTCGACGATGCTCCCCTATGCTTCTTCATCAAAAGACGCTCTTACTGTGTATGTCGTGCCGTTGATCTCTTTGAAAAATGCAGCGGCGGGACGTAGGTGGTTCTCCGAAACAACGCAATGCGATCCTCTCGGGGCAGCGCCACAACGTCATTTTGTGGATAATCCCAAGCCCTTACTATTTCTGCGATGGATGGTGAAAGTCGCAGATAGATTATTCGTGAATTGCTTTAATCCATGTCCGAATTTCTTTCTCCGGAGTACGGAGCGTGGATTCCTCGAAACGCACACTAAGGCCTGGTTTCACAATCGCGCCCTTGCAGGCTTTCTCAAAATCCTTCAGCGTATGTCCCAGCCAGCCACCATTAGTGGCAAACGGATAAACGATCTTTCCGGTTAAGTCAGTCTGCTTCAGAAAACTGTGCATGGCGGGCGCAAAGGTGTACCACCAGACAGGAGAACCCAGAACAATGGTGTTATAAGCCTTCAAGTCAATGTGCAGCGGTTTCAGTTCTGGGCAATAGCCATTGGCATTCTCACGCTGTCCCTGATTGACAACTGTATCATAATCGCCATCGTAGGGAACAACCGTATCAATGCGGACAATATCCCCGCCGATTTCCTTTTGAATCATCTCGGCAATGCGCTTTGTGTTGCCGCCATAGGAGTAATACAAAATCAAAGTTTTCATTTCATGTTTCCTTCCTCATGCCTTAGGCTTTCCACTGAACACGGGAAATACGTTAAATTCACCGTAGTCAGCGATGTGTTCCATATTTTTGAGAGCCTCCATATCTTCCTCGGAGATTGTAAAATTCACGTCCGCATTGTTTGCCATGTGGGTGGGATTTGCTGTCTTGGGAAGCGCAACGGCTCCAAGCTGAAGAACATAGCGGATGCATAGCTGAGCGGCGGATACGTCATACTTCTTTGCCATCTCCACAATCGCCGGATTTTTCAGCGCCTCGCCGTGGGCAATAGGAGAGTATGCCTCCACCTGAATGCCCTGTGTTTTGCAGAAGTTCACCAATGCCAAATCGGTGTTGCTGATGTGCAGGAGGATCTGATTGACCATGGGCTTTACGCGGCAAGAACTGAGCAGGTTTTCAAGATCATCTTTCATAAAATTGGATACGCCGATGACCTTAACCTTGCCGGCTGCCTGTGCATCTTCCAGCGCACGCCAGACCTCTTTGTTTTCTTCATAATATCGCTTCTCCAAACGAAACTCGTTCCACGGTTGGGGAGAATGAATGATCATCTGGTCAAGATAGTCAAGCCCCATCTTTTTCAGCGTTTCATCAATGGACTTTGCCGCATCATCATAGGTTTTCAACTCTGCTGCGACCTTGCTGGCAACGAACAGCGCTTCCCGGTGAACGCCGCAGGTGCGCACGCCCTCACCGACACCGCGCTCATTTCCATAAGCTTGTGCGGTGTCGATCAGGCGATAGCCCAGCTTGACCGCCGCACGAACTGCTTCTGCTGCCTTAGCATCGTCAATAAACCAGGTGCCCAGTCCCAGCTTAGGAATCTGAACGCCGTTTGCCAAAAGGTAAGTTTCATTCAAAATCATTGTTTCTCCTCCTCGCTCCAGATTTCCTTTGCCATGCGGAAAACCGCCCACGCCTTGGGCCAGCCGCAGTAGAAGGCTGCATGGGTCACGATTTCCGCGATTTCATCCATTGTAATGCCGTTCTTCTTTGCCGTCATCAGGTGATAGCGGAAGCTTTCATCAGTAAGCCCCTGGGCCATCAGCGCAACGATAGTCACAAGGGAGCGGTCGCGGAGACTGAGCTGCTCCTCTCGACTCCAGACCTCGCCAAAGAGCACATCATCGTTCAGTTCCGCAAATTTTGGGGCAAATTCGCCCAAGGCATCTCTGCCCGCCGTCTGTTTGATTGCCATGTTCCATTCCTCCTTTACAGTTTTGTGTATTCTTCATCGGATACCGGCTCACACCACTCATTCCTGCAATGCTCACCAGGAATCTCCACGGCGATATGGCTGAACCAGCTATCCTTTTTCGCACCGTGCCAGTGCTTGACATTGGCAGGAACCATTACGACGCTGCCCTCATGCAGACTGACAGCGGGCTTGCCTTCTTCCTGATACCAGCCTTCACCAGCCGTGCAGATCAAAAGCTGACCGCCACCTTTGTCTGCATGATGAATATGCCAGTTATTGCGGCACCCCGGCTCGAAGGTCACATTGGCGTCAAACAAACTGCCTTTTGGGTCTGTTAGCGGATTTAGAAACGAATTGCCAATGAAAAACTGAGCATAAGCGGTATTTGCCGTTCCTGTGCCGAATACATTGATCTTCTCAAACTCTTCTTTGTGTTCGTACTTCATAATAAAAACCTCCTGTGAAGGATCAGTGATTGACTGTATAGCGCAGCCAGACTGCCCCGCCATCCATGACCTTTGCCTCTTTCAGCGTGAAGCCAAGAGCCTTGTTTTCCGACAGGCCTTTTTTGGCTCGGAAAACCGGCGGTGTATCCGGGCTCCCGTCTGCCGCTGCTGCCACCACGATGCTGATCTCATCACACATCCCCGCTTGTAGGAACGACCAGTTCAGTATGCCGCCACCGCCCAGCATCAGGGTCTCAATATTGAATTTTTCTTTCAACTTGGAAAGAGCCAAACCGTAATCCAGTTCCGTTTTGCCCGCGATAATATAAGAAATTCCCTGCTTTCTCAAAAAGAATCTATAGGCGTTGCCGACCTGTTCTGTCAGCACCTCGATGACATGGGCGGTGGTGTCTCCATAGTGCAGGGTACTGCTTTCCCACCCAAGCTTGCCGTGGGGGTCTACGGAAACATAGAACATTCCGAAGTCCGGCTGCGCAATGAAATCACCTGCCGGAACAGCTGGTGCATTTTCGTCTAGATCCGGCTTTTTATAGAAGGTGAAGTTATCGTCCGTTGTCACTCTGCCGGACAGCCAGCCCTGATGATGATAAAAAGGTTCTTTCCCGAAGGCGATGTCATAAAACACATCGCCCGCCGCGCTGCCCTGCGGCGTTTCCATGTAACTGCCCATGATCTTTCCGTCCAAAGCGGTCATCATGTGGCAGAAAATATAAGGTCTGTTCATGTCCAATTCTCCTCCTTACGATTGACAAATTCTCTGTTTGAAAGTATGTTATCTCTAAACTTCAAGTAAATCCTACAACTTAAAGTGCACTTTAAGTCAAGAGGGTTTTTAAAATTTTTTCGGAGGGGGTTTCAAATGGTTTACACGGTGGGAGAAATGGCGAAGCTGCTGGGGGTTACAGCATCCACTTTGCGCTACTACGACAAAGAGGGGCTGCTGCCCTTTGTGGAGCGTTCCTCTGGCGGTATTCGTATGTTTCAGGAATCGGATATTGAATGGCTGCAGGTCATCGGCTGCATGAAAAAAGCCGGAATGTCCATCAAAGACATCCGGCAGTACATCGAAATGGCACTGCAAGGCGACGACACTATCGATCTTCGACTTGCCATGTTCCACCACCAACAAGAAATCCTGAAACAGCAGATGGTGGAATTACAGCACACCATGGAAATGGTAGACTACAAGTGCTGGTATTACGAAACTGCAAAGAAAGCGGGTACGGTCGATGCGCCACAAAAGATGGAGCTTTCCGAAGTCCCGGAACGCTTTCGAAAAATTCGGCAGGAGCTGCGCACTGCGCCGGGGACTAAGGCAAAAATATAACAAGACTGCTTAGGCAACGGCAGTCTGCATAATCGGTGTCTATCTCGCAAGTGCAAAAGTCGGCACCCCGTTTGGCGCTTCAGTGGAAGCAAATGTCGTGGTCATCCGGTATCTTTCGTTTTCCTTGCAACGCTTATGAAAATTTAGAATAACACTATGGACAGGGACGAAAATCGGCATTTACCTGTTGTATGAACCGTACTTACGCAAAGATATAAAATCATAGATTTTTCAGAAGGCAGCGTGCAAGTTTTCAGGCTTGCAAGCTGCTTTTTTCTTATGCTTAGCTAGGATATTCCTTCCACTCTCACACATAGGAACAACCCCGA
>OLQA01001410.1_pt1 | contig 21145 bp, 12 predicted proteins | sample 1673151 | NCBI WGS metagenome assembly OLQA01 (sample SAMEA3136760, study PRJEB25190) | human gut metagenome | biome: human gut; feature: human-associated habitat; material: faeces | place: Austria | collected 2013 | reverse complement strand
CCATCGAGGAGCAGAAGTCTGCCGCGAAGGCCAAGGTGGAGGCTCTGCCGAAGCGTCAGCAGAAGAAGCGACGCGAGGAGCTTGCCGCAAAGACGGCCGAACTTGAGGCTGCTGCCACTGAGGTGGGCGAGGCCGTGTGGCTCGTCGAGAAGTTCGGTGAAGGCGAATATGCTGACGTGCCGGGCCTGTGCAAGATCGCGAGCAAAAGGGATATCCAGGGCGACCAACCCGCCGACAAGAGCTCTTGGAGCCTCACGCCGGGTGCCTATGTGGGCGTGCCGCCCGTCGAGGACGACGGAGTTGATTTCCACGAACGTATGGGCGAGATCCAAGCGGAGCTGTCCCGTCTGCAGGCCGAGAGCAACGACCTCATAGCCACCATCAACCGCAACTTTCGGGAGCTTGGGCTATGAGCTGGCAAGAATCATCCTTGGGCACAATTGCCGATATGCAGCTTGGCAAGATGCTCGATGCAAAGAAGAATGATGGCGAATACCATTCCTATCTTGGAAATGACAATATCCAATGGGACGGTGTCAACCTATCCGAAATCAAGGAGATGCGTTTCAAAGATTCCGAGCTTGCAAAGTTTGCACTTAAGCCGGGCGACTTGCTTGTCTGCGAGGGTGGCGACCCGGGTCGCTGTGCAATTTGGGACTCGACTGAGGAAATGTATTACCAGAAAGCACTCCACAGGGTTCGCGCCCATGAGGGCGTGCTGGACAACCGTTTTCTCTATTATTTTTTGGTTCACATCGGCTCAACTCAGGAGATTCGTCAGTACTACACGGGCGGCGCAACTATCAAGCATCTTCCTAAAGCAGCACTCGAACGTGTTGTTGTACGCTATCCCGACCTCGAAACCCAACGCCGCATCGCCGATGTGCTTTCAGCCTACGACAAGCTCATTGAGAACAACCGCAAACAGATAAAGCTGTTGGAAGAGGCGGCGCAGCGCCTCTACAAGGAGTGGTTCGTCGACCTGCGTTTCCCCGGCCACGAAACCACACCCATCGTCAATGGCCTCCCCGAGGGGTGGCATATGGGGTCTCTCCTCGATCTTGCGGATGTTGTTCGCGGGTGTTCTTATTCGAGCGAAGAAATTATCGGTGGAGAGAAAACCCTTATCAACCTGGGAAATCTGAAACCTTTTGGAGGCTTCAGACCTGGCTACGCCAAACCGTACTCGGGTAAATTACGCGATAACCAGAGAGTCAAGAAGGGGGACGTTATCGTTGGCCTTACGGAGCAGGCCATTGGTCTTGCGGGCTATGCGGCTTTGATTCCCGCAGTCCCTAGCGGTTGCGTAATATCTGCAGATCTTCTCAAGCTTATTCCTCACGACAGCATACCTGCTGTGTTTGTTTATGCTGTTCTACGTTTTGGTCAATTGTCTGAGCTCATTTCCCCTCTTGCAAATGGCACGAAGATTAAGCATCTCCGCCCTGAATCGCTTTCGCGTGCAACAACGTTGCTTCCTTCGGGGCGATTAGCAAACGACTACGCGAAGGTCATCGCACCGTTTTACGATCAGATTTCACAGAGCAATCAACAAATCGTTGCCGCTCGAGAGGCTCGCAATCGGCTGCTGCCGAAACTCATGTCCGGGGAAATCGAGGTGTAGCGATGGGCCGCGAAAAGACGTTCCAGATACACCTTGATCCTAATCTCATCGAGGAATTCAACGCTTCGCTCAATACTCATGAGCATATTTCTGAGCAGATATCTTTTGTTGAGAAGGCTTTTGAAAAGAAGAAGTATCGGGGCATTCCCGCTTGGGACTGCATCTGTGTTTGCTTTCATCGCATACGCGACACGGTAGGTTATCTGAACGACCAAGTGCTCGGGAAAATGGAGCATGGCAGCGCGTTCGACTTTATCAACTTCATCAATAACGCATCCGTAGTGTTGGATTGCATACAGATGCTGGCTGATATATTGGGCGTTGGCTTAAGCGAGGAAAATGACCGTTTCGCTGCTTTCAACATGGTCGGCCGCGATGGCAAGGGAACGGATAAAGACTACTACGAGTTCCTGCGTTCCCTGTGCGCTGTGCATCCTGCAGAAACAGACAGGCATAAGAGATATCAGGGTGCAGATATAGTGTCCTGTCCATATTTAGTTTGGACGCATGCCTCGCCCATTCCAATGCCCACCAAATGGAACGATTGCGACCTCCACGCCCATGCGTTTGTCAACGAAGCAAACAGCTGGGGCGAAGATATCTGCATCCATATGGATCAGGTTTTTGCCCATATCAAATACCGCTATAGCCTTCTCAACAAAATCGGCTGCGCGCTGGAGCGCTACCAGAAGGCGAGAATCGACGAGTTCCGAAATACCCCCATACCAGATCGTCAAGAAGGAGAATCGGAACTGTCTTACGTTGAGCGACTCAAGCGGGTTGAGATCGAGCGGTTCGGCTCGAACAACGACTTCGTTTACCACTTCGCCAAGGCGGCTCTTTCGTTTGAGCCGGCGAACCCAGCGAACAAAGCCGCAGCCGAACGGTACAAGAACGCCTGGCGCTTCGCTCTCGCCCTGCAGCTCAACGTCTTGCGCGACATGTCGCGAGAAGGCGTCGAACATACGGGTATCAGGGATGATGACATGGACTGGGTACTTTTCGAACATCTTGAATACTGCAGTTGCCGGTGCGAAGAGCTGGCCCAATTTAACTACAACCTGGAGAAGCTTGGCTATCTCGACGGAACCTCGGGGAAGAGCGATGCCGCCTGGGGCAGAATCAAGCTCGAGGAGATGGACAGCATCCTGGGAAAGCACGTCGTGTTCAATTACGAAAACGATTCTGACGAGGAGCTGTACATGCTCTCCCGGATCGCGCTCTATGAGATTGCCCTCGAGCATGATTGCGAGATAAACAGCGCCATTCCGTTTGATAGCCGTTATCGCTCGCAGGAATAGGAAGTTGGTGGATCAATATGCCGAAGAACCGTTATTCCGAAGAAGAGGCCGTGCAGAAGCCTGCCGGCGAGCTGCTCGCACGCCTTGGCTGGGATGTCCACTACTGCTTTGACGATGAGAAGCTCGGGCCCCGCGGCACCCTTGGGCGCGATAGCTACCACGATGTGCTGCTGAAGCGCGACCTCGAGGAAGCGCTCATCGAGCTCAACGAGTGGATGGATGAAGCTGACGTTGCCGAAGCCATTAAAACGCTTGAACAGGCCTTCGTGGGCGATTCCCTGCTGCAGATCAACGAGGCGAAGTACAAGATGCTGCGCGATGGCATTCCCGTGAGGAAGGTCGGCGCGGACGGCGTGCCCCATACCGAGCTCGCCCAGGTGTTCGACTTCGATCATCCCAAGATGAACCGTTTCGTGGCCGCTGAGGAGCTGTGGGTGCACGGCCCCCTGCATCGGCGCCGCTGCGACCTGGTGGGGTTCGTGAACGGCATACCCCTGGTGTTCATGGAGTTCAAGCGCCATGACAAAGACGTGCGCAACGCCTACAACGACAACTACACCGACTACCAGGACACCATCCCGCAGATATTCCACTTCAATGCGTTCGTCATCCTTTCGAATGGCCTAAATTCGCGCGTGGGCACGCTGGGCAGCCCTTACGAGTTCTTCAACGAGTGGAAGCGCCTGCGCGAGGAGGACGCCGGAAGCGTAAGCCTTGAGACCATGCTTCGCGGTGTATGTAATCGCGAAGCGCTGCTGGATCTGTTCCAGAACTTCATCCTTTTCGATCACTTCGATACGCCCGCAGCCAAGATCATGGCACGCAATCACCAATATCTAGGCGTCAACGAGGCGCTCGACGCCTACAAGAACCGACGAATCAATGACGGCAAACTGGGCGTGTTCTGGCATACACAGGGTTCGGGCAAGAGCTATTCCATGCTCTTTTTGGCCGAGAAGATCAGACGCACACAGCCTGGCTCACCCACCTTCCTGGTGTTGACCGACCGCGACGAGCTGAACAAACAGATCAGCGAGACGTTCGAGAGCTGCGGATGTCTGTCCGGCGTACCCGCCGCGCGCTGCCGCGCGACCAGCGGAACCGATCTTGCGGAGAAGCTCAGGGACAACCCGGCTTATATCTTCTCGCTCATCCAGAAGTTCAATCAGCCCGATGCCGAGCCCATCCTGCCCGACCACGACATCGTGGTGTTCTCCGACGAGGCGCATCGCTCGAACAACGGCATCTTTGCCGAGAACATGGCACGGCTGCTGCCAACGGCCTCCAAGATGGGCTTTACCGGAACGCCGCTTCTGTCCGATGATCAGCTGACCGCCCGCACGTTCGGCGGATACGTGTCGGTATATGACTTCGGTCGCGCCGTTGCGGACGGCGCCACGGTACCCCTGTTCTACGAAAACCGCTCCGATCGCCTCGCAATAGAGAACCCCCAGATCAACGACGAGCTGCTTCAGGCCGTCGAGGACGCCGACCTCGACCCCGATCAGGTAGACAAGGTGAAAAGCCAGCTTTCCCATGGGGTGCACGTCATGATGTCCGAGCCGCGCATGCGAGCGATAGCTCGTGACTTCGTGGCGCACTACACCGGCATCTGGGAAAGTGGGAAGGCCATGTTCATCTGCGTGAACAAGGTCGCCTGCGTGATGATGTACAACTACGTGCAAGAGGAATGGGCCCGCGCGACCGCTGTTGAAAAGGCAAAGCTCAAGGACATGGGCCAGCAGGAAGCGCTCGATCAGCGCCGCAAGATCTCATGGATGGAATCCACCGAGATGGCCGTGGTGGTGAGCCAGGAGCAGAACGAGATTACCCGCTTCCGCGCCTGGGGCCTCGACATTGAGCCCCATCGACGCAAGATGGAGGAGCGTAACCTCGACGACGAGTTTAAAGATGCCGACAACCCCTTCCGTATCGTGTTCGTATGCGCGATGTGGCTCACTGGCTTCGACGTCAAGCCTCTGTCGGTAATGTATTTCGACAAGCCCATGAAGGCGCACGGCCTCATGCAGGCGATCGCGCGCGCCAACCGCGTCGCCAAGGGCAAGAGCAACGGCCTCATCGTGGACTACGTGGGCGTGGTGAAGGCGCTGCGGCAGGCCCTTGCCGACTATACGCGCGACCCATATGATGGCCGCAGCCCCGACGATATCGTTGTCGACAAGGACGAGCTCATCGAGCGCATCGGCGAGCTGACGGGACAGATCGCCTCCTTTATGGGCGATCAGGGCTTTGAGCTGGAGACATTGCTTGCCGCGGAGGGGTTCGGAAAGCTTGATGCCATCAAGGACGCTGCCGACGCTATGAGCGCCACCGACGAGGTCAAGAAGCGCTTCGGCATCATGTGCCGCATGCTCTTCAAGCTCTACCGCTTCGTGACCAGGGCGGAGGTCGGCGAAGACCTGGCACGCCGCCGCGACGCGATACGCGCGGTGCACAGCCAGATGAACCAGCGCCGCGCGGCAGCTGACACTACCGAGCTTATGCGCCAGGTGCACGATATCGTGAGCGAGCACGTTGAGGTAAGCGAATCTGCCGAGCAAGCGAAGGAGAGCACTCGCTTCGATATAAGCGGCATCGACTTTGGGCGTTTGGGCCAGGAATTCGCCCTGGCAAAGCAGAAGCACCTGATCATAGACGATCTTCGCAGCGTCATAGAGGAAAGGCTTGAGCTGGCGTTGAAAGACAATCCGCTGCGAATCGACTTCTACGAGCGCTACGAGCGAATCATCGAAAGCTATAACAAAGAGCAGGACAAGGCGCTTATCGAGAAGACCTTCAACGATCTGATGAAGCTTTCACAGGACTTAGACGAAAAGCAGCGCGAATGGGTGCGCGAGGGATTCCAGAACCAGCAGCAGATGACAGTGTTTGAGATGCTGTTCAAGGACACGCTCACGCCGACCGAAATCAGGAAAGTCAAGAGCGTGTGCATCGAGATGGTGTCGGCCATCGAGGAGCGCTTGGGCGAGATGGTGCATTGGACCGAAAAGGAAGAGACTTGCAGCCAAGTATGGACCATCGTGAGAAACGAAGCGTATAAGTTGCCGGAGTCGAGTTATCCCGATGACGTACTGGACGGGTGTATCAAACAGATTTACGGTTACTTCTATTCGCGGGATTTGGCTGCATAGCTTCAATAATTATTTAGCGAGGTCATAAGGGGTGTTGGGTACCAGCAGAACAAAGTGGGTACAAATTGGGTACCAAAGAAAAGCCGATAATCCCGCAATTTGATTGAAGGGAAACCGTGGTCGCAATCGCATAGGACCACGAAGTGGGCTGCTGATAGAATTTAACCGATATGCACGATTATTGTTTTCCCAGTTCAAACGATTGCTCATCATCAATGGCTTGCATCAAAAATTCGACACCAGCGATAAAAAGAGGTGCCCTGCGTCACGGCAGGGCACCTCTGACAGGTAGCACACTTTTGTGCGGAATTACTCCCACTCAATCGTCGTAACAACCCCAATCGGCAACAATCAAGCCCCACGGCACTTTGAAGCAGGCCCGTTTTTCAAGAGAGACCTCCGTCGCTCCTAGATACCACGCTCCCAACGCCAATCGGCACCAGCCTCGTTCGCGGCGATTTCGAAGTTGCACCTCACGATACCCTCGTCAATCACGTTGAGCCCGCTTTTCGGCGCATCAATGCGCACGGTTTTCCCGTCGGAAAACAGCGTGATCTTGAAATTCTGGTTATTCATCGCCGTAGGTGCCAGCTGCGCAGCCTCCATGGCCTCCGCAAACCACGCCGGCGCCTTCGCGCATTCGACGGAAGAAAGCGCCTCGACGCTCTTCGTCTTCCGTGAAAAGCCTTGCGTTTTCCCGTGGCCCACCGCAATGATCAGGCGAATTTTCTTCCCCGGCGCCACAACGGCGCGCGATCTCTTGCGCGAGCACAGCGCGCACCAGCACGTATTGAGCCCCATATCTTGCGCGACAAGCACGATTTTCTGGCCCCAACAGCCAATGGCCTCATCAACGGCAGTCCGCCTCGCGCCGCGCATCTCGACGCAATCCGCCTCAGTCGCGCCATTCGCCGCCGCGTTCGCCCCGCTCGTCGCGTCGCGCGCCTTGGCGTCATCAACCACGAATGCGACATGCGTGCGGCACCCGCGAATCAAACCGAAACGCGCAATCACGTTGAAAACCTCGGGGTTGTCGCCCACAAGTTGAATATCGAGGCCGCTTTCGCGCGCGCATTCCTCCACCACGGCACCAAGCGCGTTGAACTCAGCCCGCGAAAGAGGCTTTCCGTCATATTCACGCACGGAATGGCGCCCTCGAATCGTCTCAACGGTAATCATGCATCTGCTCCCTTTCGCCGCGCCGCTTCATTGAGCCCATTCTACGCAACTACGCACAGGGAAGCGCCCTGTTCGATCATTTCATCGAAATCGACTTCGTGGGGCACGCGCGAACGCATTCGCCGCACCGCGCGAGCGTTTCACGACGCAGGTCAGCAAGCCCGCCATTCGGAAACGCTCAATCAAGCCGCTGGACGCCACCAATCTGAAACGACACTCTTGCCAAACCAGGCGTCTAGCGATCGAGCCCCAACGCCTCGGCCCACGTCTCTTCCTTAAAACCGGGAATCACGAAATCGTCGCCCACGAGCAGCGGACGCTTCACGAGCATGCCATCGGTCGCGAGCACATCGAAGCATTCGGCGTCGGTCATACCGGCGTCGAGCTTCGCCTTAATGCCAAGCTCGCGATACTTCATGCCGGACGTGTTGAAGAGACGGCGCAACGGCAACCCCGAACGCGCATGCCATTCGGCAAGCTCGGCCGCCGTGGGGTTTTCGGTCGTGATGTCGCGATCAACGTATTCCACGCCATGCTCGTCAAGCCACTTCTTGGCCTTTTTGCAGGTGGAACATTTCGGGTATTCCAAAAACAGCACGCTCATGAACAGTCCTTTCTCGAACTCGAACAAATACGCCACAGCCTATGTGCGCTGGGTGCGAACCGATGAACCGCGCACGCAACGCGAGCCTGCGCTCGACAGAATCATCAACCCACGCCAAACGGTGGGCCCGGCCTACGGCAAATACGCGACAAACCGTTGGTCCGCCGAAAGCGCCGCCAATACCCCAGCCGCCCACGGCAACAAGTCAACCGAACGCCGCACCTGTCGCGCCTTACGTGCGCTGGGCGCGCGGCCCGTGGGTCACATAGCAAATCGCAGCAGCGAGCGCGTCGGCAGCATGGTCGGGATGGGGCACGTCGTCCAAGCCCAGAATCTGCTTCACCATGTACTGAACCTGGTCTTTTTCGGCGGTGCCCTCGCCCACTACCGCGAGCTTGATTTGGCGCGGCGTGAATTCGCCGACCATAAGCCCGCCCTGCGCGCACGCCACGAGCGCCGCGCCACGAGCCTGCCCCGTGGAAAACGCCGCCGTGATGTTTTGCCCGAACCACACGGTTTCGATGCCGACGCACCTAGGCTTAAAGCGATCGACCACGGCTCCTATTTGCTGCGCGATTTTCAGCAAGCGCTGCGAAAGCTCCATTGACGCAGGCGTCGACACGCAGCCGTAAGCAAGGCATCGAAGCCGCGACCCATCCTGTTCCACAATGCCCCAGCCGGTATTCGCCAGGCCGGGGTCGATGCCCAATATGATTCGATGGTCGCCTCGCACGCCTGCCCTTTCGCTTTCCGAAAATAATGCCTTGGATTCTAACGCAGTTGCCGCCCATACAGTTGATGCCGCGAAGGCAAAACCATTTCAACTTGAACGCCCGCATGTCGAACGAAGCGGATCGCAAGCATGCCGAATTAACGCGGGGCTCTACAAATTGCGCCAACGCAGAAGAATGCTGCCAGCACGATTCGCTTACCAGCAGCTTTCTGTATACTATTTTGCTATTTTGCTACTTAGCTATCAGGATAGCAACAGACAAATCAGTCGCTTCATCTGCGATAACGAACGAAAGGCATCGTTCAAAATTGCCAGTATCGAGCGACAGTGCTCGCGAATAACCGCGCAGAAAACCCATCACCTACGCCTCGGTCGCACGCAAAAACTAGCTGACGAACGCCTGCGCTTCCAGCACAAACGCACGGGGCGTCGAAGCGGGTTCCCACTGCTCTGCGAGCAGCACGGGGCCATTCGCAGCACCAATCTTGTCCAATCCGAACTGAAAGCATTCGGAAAAATCGGCCGAGCGCACGCGGTTGCACGAATACCGCCCAGCAGGAAGGCGCACAAGAATCATTCCCTTCTCCAGCGCGACACGCGTTGCGGCCTCTGCGTCGAAGGGATAGCTCGGCAGCATCTCCACTTGCACGTATGCAGCGAGCCCGTTTTCTTCCCCTAACGAAACGCCCAAGAAAGGCGCGCCAAGCCCGCGCGCAACCCCTTCCGTATACAGGGGGACAAGCCGCATGCCCGGCGCGGCTTCGTATATCGCGCTCGTCACCCGAGCGTAGCGGCGCATATCGAAATCGCCGCCAAGCGGCGCGCACAGCACAAGGCGCTCGCCGAATTCGCGCTCATAGCGCTTCTTCGATTGGAATCGTTGCGATTCGGCGATCTCGGCGGCATAGCGGTCGAGCTGCAGAAGCTGCGCCTCGGCGCGCCCGATGCGTTCTCTCGCCAGCTCGCGCCCCTTTTCGATAAGCTCGCTTTGCCCGTAGCCCAAAGCCGCGGTCGAAGCGATTTCCTTCAACGGAACACCCAGCTCAATGAAGGTAGTTACCATATCCAAATCGGAAATCTGGTTGATGGAGTAATACCGATACCCCGATTCCTCATTCACGTAAGCTGGCTTAAGCGCACCGACGCGCTCGTAATACCGAAGCGATTTCACCGAAACGCCACGCAGTTTCGCGAATTCGCCAATCGAAAGCAGCTCTTCTTTCATGCATCTCCCATCTGCCGCAAGGAGGCGCCTGGCCGACTCTCCCATCATGGGATAGTCTAAGATGTGGACCCCTGGTTTTTCAAGATGCGAAGTCGAGCCTTTGCATGTCGCCCCACCCCGTGAACCGCGCGAAGACCGGAAGAGGGCAAGCCCGCAAACATGGGCACCTTGACCCGGCTCACAAGCCACGTGATGACTCTTCACGCCAAGCATCCCCAAAGGGCGAGAAGCCCAATCACCAGCACGCACAACCCCTGTGGATGACCGTCGCGAAAGCCCCAGGCTTCAAGCTCCAGGCAGGGGCATCAGGCGCATTCGCGCGGCGTGCGCGTCGCAGACCCATGTGCCCCTGAAACCTTACACCCCAAGCGCGTTCGCAAGTCGAATCGAGAACGCCGTTACCTGGCCTTTTTCGAGATAATTGAGCAATCCCGCCTCTCGAAGCGCCTGGCAATACGTCGTTTCGGGCGCAAGCTCGCTCAAGCGCAGATACGTACCAACGGCCGCGGCATAGTCGCTGCGCGATTCCGCGAACAAATCGAGCGCGGCAAGCGCAGAAGTACCATACGCGGCGTAGTAAAACGGCGAGGTGAACAGGTGCGACGTCGAAAGCCATTCATTCTCGTCCGCCGGCCACGAGTACTTCTCATACACCTCAGTCCAAATGGCATCGACCTTATCGACCGTCAAATCGGGCTCGCAATAGACGCGCGTCTCCGCTTCGTTTATGGCAAACCCCTCGCGTACCGCAACTAGCTTGTCGAACAGCACGTATTCTCGAAGCGCATCGCCATACCCGGGGCAAAGCACGTCGTAATGGTCGTAGCACAGAAGCTCCAAGCCCTGCGACATAATTTCCTCCACATCGACAACGGTATTGGGCATAAACGAATTCGCGCGCACCCGATACATGTGGTTGAAGTGGCCGAATTCATGCACGATTGCCGCGCAGTCCGCCACTTCAGTATTGGGATTCACGAAAACGCAGCCATCGTTGTACGCCGCCATTTCCACGGTATAGCTGTTGCGAACCTTAGCTTCCGACGCCGATATGTCATACAAGCCGTTATCAACAAGGTGGTCAAACGATTCCCCAAGCGCAGGCGAAACACGCGCCACGCATGCCCGCGCGTTCGTCATAAGCGTCTCTTCGCTTTCGTCGAGAGCATCGAAGGCGCCATCGATATCGTCGTCCATAACATTGGTCACATAGTTCTGATACACCGGCACGAATTCCCTCGCAACCTCATCTTGCGCCGCCTCAATTTCGGCCATCGTGTAATCGCGCCCATATTCCGTAGCGAACACGTACTCGACGTAGTTCTCGTATCCCAAGCTTCGCGCCCAGGCATTGTTCGCATTGACGAGCTCAACGTAGAGGCGTTTGAGCTCGGCGTCGCTCGCATCCCGCGACACGAGCGTACTGTATTGGCTCGCAAGATTGTCACGCTTCGCTCGCAACGCAGCGCTTTCCGAAGACATCATGCTCGAATTGTCCAGAACGCTCGAGAATCCCTCGCCGATATGATCCCTGAAGGCCTCTCCGTGCTTCGATTCAAGCGCATCCATGAATGCCTGTGCGCACTCTTGGTAATGGCTGTCATACGCCGCCTGCTTTGCCGCATACACGCTCGCAGCAACCTCGTCTAAGCCAGTGCACGCGCGGTCGAAGTCGGCAAGCGCACGATCACTCGACAGGTCGGCGAAAAGACGCTCGAGCTTGTCGTAGGCATTCAGAAGGGCCGATGCATCGTTGCCGTCCATCGCCGTCCGGAACTCTTGAAGTGCCGCGTTGTATGTCACTTCGTCGAAGGAATCACGCGAACGGTCGGGCAAGGCCACATCCCAATGCTCGACCTTGTTTTCGTATTCAAATTCGACGGGTGCGGAGGAACCCTCCCCCGTTGCGTTGCCGCCCGCTTCGCCTCCGCCGTTACCGCCAGAGCCGCACGCCGAAAGCGCCAGCGCACAGAGCGCCAGAATCAGAACGCCGCGAACCAAGGGCGCATGCGCGCGGCGCGAAACCAAGTTGCAGCTTTGCCTTCGAGGACCGCAGAATACATTGCAGACACCTCCCTTGATGAAGCCTCGAACATAACCATTTTCATCGTAAGGGGGAATGGCTAAAGCAGGAATCGCCTCGCGGCCAATTGAGAATGCCTGGGCACGACCACGCGTCTGATTTTGGGTTATCCGATTTCACACGCGCGAAAGCATGGGATTGTTCTTGCTTGCTAGTAGGCTAGTTTGCTATTGAGTTATTCGGCTATCTTACTATTTAATTAGATTACTATCTAATTACCCTTATCCAGGCATATTGTTGAACCGCAGGGGAACGCTGCCAGCATAGAAGCCTGAAGGGCCGAAATACGCAACCGCGCGGGTGCATCTCATCTGTTGCGTTTCATGGGTTCATTTCGAAGGTTACGTTTCTTAGGATGCGTCTCTCGGCTTGACCCCACGGCTTGCACCCTCTGGGCGTTTGCCTCATGCGCTGATATCACAGGTCGCACCTCCCGGGCTTTCGTCTCACTGACTCATTACATGGGTCCATTGCATAGCTCGCGCCTCGAAAGCTGATAGGCCGCTTTTCATGAAGAGCATGCACTTACCGCAAAACGACCTTATGTCTACTTATAGAAATGCTTAATCCCGGCTGTCGACACCTGAGAACCCCCCTTTTCACGCTGCTTTCGTAGGAGCATAGAGAAATAGTATGTGGGGCAATAAACATCAGTTTTGCCTTACAGGAAGCATGAAAATATCATTGCAGAAACGAAGAGGGAACCGTCATCCCCGAACGAACAAGCCGCCCTTAAACTATTTAGTCCATGCCATCTAAGCGCGCCCCCTATTGGTCTCATTCACGTACAAATCGCACCATTCGTTTGAATCTTTTTATTGCTCTATCCAAATGATCTATCGCATTTTCTTAGAACTCTTCAAGAGCAAATCGCCCTCAAGCAAATACTCTCAAGACCATGAAACCGAGCACCGCTCCGTTTTCCCAATAAGCGGTAATGCCCCTTATCCCAATCCGCCAATACGAGAATAATCAATCTCATGCCCGCGTCTTCTTTTAGGAAATTTGGGACGTTATCGAGATATCCTTAGCTCCCCCCCCTACAACTTATTTCATCAATCTGTTTCTTGCTTTTTCATAAGACAGAACGAACTTCCTTTATTCCAAACCCGATTCGTCCCCCTCTCCTTTTCCCTCTACCACCCTTGCGCATCAGGGAGCCTTGTTCCCTCTCGCCATTATTTGTTTCCCGTGGTGGCGATCCTGCTCATTTGAGTTTGAAAACTCGTATGAAATCTCAATTAAATTCTCAGTTTATTACCCCTCCTATTATTTTGTTCTGACGTGAACTATGTATGACTCTCTCTTATTAACGAGCTTTTTTACGACATACTAATAAGCTCTCTGCCCTTCAGTACCACCAGGTTCCGCTCCTGATATGAAAGCGAAAGCCATCCAGCCCTCAACCCCCTACCCTTTTTCGCCGATTATGGGCGACCTTCGGATGAGGCTATAACGCTATGCCGAAACCTAATCTCGTTCTTACGCTGTTTAGGTCTAAATTCGGTATCAATCACAGTTTTCTCGTGTAATCTTTACTTAGTAAAGATTAACGTTATCCCTGGTCATTCGACTGTTTAATATTTCGACATTTTCTGCCATCAAATTCAATTGCAGAGTTCGATGCATCGCCTATTTTCTTCCTTATTCATATCTGGAAACTACTTCGCAGCTATCCCCTCACGCGCATTTTCAGCTTTGATTATTCTGCGCGTGTCCGATAAGCGTTCTCAAGCGATGCAATTTGCTATCCAGTAGCCACAGAGCCCGCCTTTCCATTCGCCCCGAGATCTTATTGCTTTTTCAATATTCGTTAGTGCGGTCTAATTAATGGAGCCTGTTTTCACTTCGCTTTTTATTGCCCCCCCCTATTCTCTTCTCGCATGCGCCCCGATGACGAGCCAAGCTTTTCTTTAGGGAGAATTGAGTGCAGGCTTTTCCGCCTGATATATCGGCCTTGGCCCATGCATGCATTAACCCCCGAAGCGCCTCTCACCACTGCGCGCAAAGAACGAATCAAAGGGTGATTTTTTTCAATTAAATCCGATGATCAGCCAGTTTTCCTGGTCTCCTTACCTGGCTTACTTCAGAAAGCTTCTGAATGTCTTGTCACCGCCCCCTCACATTTGTTCTTCGAGTCATTTCGAAATCATCAATGCCCCCTTTAGAACCATCGCTTTAACAAGCAATAACTAATGAGGCGACGATTGCAAAACAAGCGCGCATCGCAGCTCCGTCCCCTGAACTCCGAAAGAAAGCGCCAGGGGTTCTTATGAGGAACGTGGCCCCAACGACCAATCGCTCCCTCGTGTCGCGAATGCGGCCTCTCTATTTTCACTGCATTCGATCTGCTGCGGTTTTCAAATCCCTGCCGCGATTCCAAATACCATCGATATGATTTCGAATTTCTCGAACAATCCCCTGTCAATAACAAGCAGATAAACGATACTTCGCTATTTATGCGCCATTCAACAAGAAGAAAAACCAGAATGTAGTATTGCCGCCAAACAACGCACCTTAGGGAGCGAGCGAAAAACCCATCGGATCTATCCTTCAACGAGTTGCACCCTCGACCTCGCTTGCATGCGCCCGCGGCTCGCCATCACCCCGATTCGCCCTCAATACCAACACGGAAGGATGGCGTGAGCTAAACCGACTTAAGAATCGAACGAAGAACCTCCCATAGCGCGAAAAGAGACAGATGTGACCAAAAAAGACCCCGTCTGAGACGCCTCCTGCGACAAGATATCCAATCAAAACGTGTACTCGTACCATTTTTCTCAAAATAGGGTCTTATTTTCGCTCTCAAGGCCGATTTCGACCACGTGGGTACTTTCTCCTAGGTCCTCATTCTTTTCTGGGAGAATGCTCTTTGGCTACCCGACTCACAACATCGACTCCAACCGAAATGCGTCCTTCACTTAGAGATCACCATGGAAGCTTGGCTTTCCCACCTTTTTTTGCACCAGCTTTTTAACGCGCCGCATCTTATGATGCGCCTTTGCCGCTTCCCCGCCGCTTCCTCGTGCGTTCCCTAGCCATCCATGCCTCTTCTTAGTTGTTTTTTGACTTCTTATCATGGGGTCATCACTAAATTAATTATGATTAATATTTTGCTATTCTGCTATCTTCCTAGCTATCTAGCTATTCTTACCTCATATTTTGCCTGCTCATAAAGCACTTCATACGCTTAGTGGTAGACTTTCTCTGCATAACAATTCGCGTTCATCCAAAAGGAATGTTAGTAGCAGGCTACCTTGCTAGTTTGCTACTCTGATATCTCACTAACTCCAAATGGTCACTCTACGCAGCGGCTTAAGTTAAAGATTTTGATCAAAGCAAGACTCTAAACAGCCCCCAAATTCTTGAGAATCAAATCCATACTCGATCGTATTTCGACCCGCAACAATCCTCAACCGCTCTGCATATGCCTTTGTTACACGTCGCCCCGCAGGCAACCGACCAAACAAATGCACTTCTTCAGAAATTAGGGACGGTCATACGCTGTTCAGAAACGGACGAAAGAGGGCGGGGGTGTTTCGTTCGACATTCCTCGTGAATGAAAGGGTGCTAGAGCCTCTCTCGTAAGCAGAGCAAGACATACGAGCGATTCTCTTACAGAGGAAAAAGAAGGGGAGTGGTATCCCGCATTCTTAACCCCACATGCACATACCCTCAAATGGCGCTTCCAGCATAAGGTAGGGGAGTAGGCAAAACACAAGACATGCGCAACGGAACAACAGGGTCCATTGCTCCGCTGCACCAAAGCTCATCCAATTCGTGTATAGCTACCCTAATATCATGCTATTAGGGTAGCTTGCTATTTTGCTATCTTTAGACCACACAAACATAGCTTTCGAATCCACTTACGAACCGATTGGGCGAAACAGCAATACTATCAATCTAGCTAAATATTTCACTACTTCGTTATTCTGTTATGAGCCTATTTTTCTACTTAGCTACCTTGCTAGCTAAGTATCAGAGTAGCTAATAAGCAAGCTATCCCGTTAGTATGTTATCGAGTTATTTGACTATTCTGTTAGCTGGTTAGCTAGCTAGTCTAATCGCTTTCTAGCTTATTAGTTTCATATCTCGCTATTTTATTAGCTGAGTATCTCATTAGCTGGATAGCTACATAGCTTGGGAGTTTCCTATCTGTCTATTTTAGTAGTAGGATATCTTGTTATCTTAATATTTCGCTACTATTTTATCTAGCTAACTCTTTATCTTGCTACTTAGTGACTCTTCTAGTTCGCTAGCTTGCGAGTTATCTACTTCGCTATCTGCGTATCTTATTATCTCAATAGCTAGATATGCGGCTATTTAATTATCTAAATAGGAGGATATTTTGTTAGGACGATAAGAAGTTAGCTGAATATCGTGATAAAATGCTATTCAGATAGATTAATACGAATTAAGTAATTCCAGGTAGAAGGTATAAAATGGGCAAAACATACTCAGTGGCAAACCGAAAAGGTGGTTGCTCAAAAACGACAACAGTAGGCGCACTTGCATCTGGCTTGAATGAGCTTGGCTGCAAAGTCCTTGTTATAGACATGGACCCCCAAGGAAATATTTCTGATTGGGCTGGCTTTAACACCGATGGTCAAAACACTACCTACGAAGTAATCACGAACCGCTGCGAAGCATCTGAGGCGATTTACGAAACAAAACATTACGATTTGATGCCTGCAGATAACGACTTGTTTGCATCGGAAACTGAGCTTGCTAACGCAATCGATCGTTATGAACATATGCGCGATGCTTTGAAATCGGTTAAAGATGATTACGATTTCATCCTTATCGATACGCCGCCAAATCTGTCGACGCTGTCAATCAATGCTTTCGTGGCATCCGATGGCGGTATCATTGTCACGACCGATACTGGTGCATTTTCAACAAAGGGCATGAACGATCTTGCTGAGACCCTTGCTATGGTGAGCAAAAAATTAAACCCTCAAGCAAAGGTAATTGGCATTCTGCTTACGCGTTTCAACCCACGCTTCAATGCGATGAAAGTCATGCGTGAAGTTACTGAGAAGTTCAGCGCATACTTCGAAGCGCCTGTTTACGACACCTTCATTCGACAATCGGTAGCCGTTATGGAATGTCAAATGGAATCGGTTGACCTCTTCGACGCACCGAAGCAATCGGCAGCCATTGCTGACTATCGCGCATTTGTCGCAGAATTCCTTCATAATGAAAGCGCCAAAGAGCAAGAGAGCGAGAAGTAAATGAGCAGGACCGGAACCGACCCCAACAAGATCCTGATGGGAGACCTGAAACCTGAACTGGCCGCAAAGGCCGATATGCTCTCGAGCAAATTTGCGCCAAAACCTAGACGCGCAGTAGAGGCCGAGGAGCCAGCCGCGCAGGCTCCTGCAAAGCAGGCCAAAGAGGCATCGATCCCCGTTGCCAAGAAAAGAGCAAAACAGGAAAAGAAAGTTGAAGCAGCTCCCGTTGAAGAAGAGCTCACCCAAATGAACATTCGTATTCCTGTAAGCCTTAAGCGTGACATTGACAGAATCGTCTTCGAAAAGAAGTACGCAGGCGAAGATGTGAATATCAAGAGCCTTGTAAGCCAATGGATTCAGGAGAGCGTCAAGAAGGAACTACGCAAGAATGGCTAGTCGCCTCCCTGTACGCGTCCCACTCTATGGAGACGCGTACCAGTTCGTTCCCGCACGAACAACAATTCTCAATCCAGCGCTTAAAGGGGAAGCTACGCAGCTCTATCTTCTATGGGCCACAATAGGGGAGGGGAGCAATAAAGGCATACTTTCTGATATAACGAATGACGAAACTATTCCAATTTTTGCATGGCTGAGTGACGATGAGCGTTTTCTTACAAGCGCATATCAACAAGACTACGAATTTATTGAATGTGTAAAAGAAATCGTGACGTTCAGCAACTTTCCCTCTGGGTCACAAATTGAGCTTGCAATAGCAAAGCCCCAGGTCACAAACGATGGACCTGGAATGGTTGCACGCTTTTCCATAACAGTTTAATAGCTGAATAGATTACTAGCCTGCTATCTACTTAATAGAATAGTTAGATAGCAGGCTAGTTTTATACATCAATAGCGAACTAGTCCTAGAAAAAGCGAAGTATCCATAGCAATAAACTATATAGAATGGTTGCCCGATCGCGTATCATCGACATTTGCCAAATCGCATGCAGCAACCCAATATTTCAAGACGGTAGGGTAGGAAATACCCGTAACCTTGGAAACAAAGTTCTTCGACGCACCAGGATTTTCAATCAAAACGCTCGCGATTGCCGCCGTTTTCTCATCGCGAGATTTTTGAGAATATGCAGGACGAGCGACCTCCTCGAGGTGAGCGACACGCGTACGACCGTTACGCTTCTCCGGCTCGCCAAATGGATCAAAACCAAGAGTGCGAACTTCGGAATTCCTCGTCTGCCAGTTATCCTTCTTGTAGCCCATCAAAGCGTTATCGATATCTCGTCGGGTGAGGGGAGTGCCCATTTTCGCCCATGGGGTATTCAACAAGTCTAAATAATCGCGCTGCAATTCTTTACGCGTTTTAACAGGCTGAACCATCATGTACGCAACTCCAGCGAGCATATAAAGCGACAAATAACGCCTGCCCAAAGGTACTTTTGGCAGATTCTCATAAATTGTTTGGTACACGCCTCCCGTTTCGCCTGCAATCAAGGGGTGGGGGCGCGTCTTCCAACGGGATCGGACGGGACGCCTATTCCCAGATTCCTGTTTTTGTCCACGGCGACGCACGCCCTTTTGAATAAGGATGCTCGCACCAGGAGCGTTCAACGAGGCAGCGGTATCGAACTCGGCCTGAGTCAAATTACCTTTCTCGTATAAATCGCGAATAAATACGAGCTGATCTTCACTTGCGGGCTTTTCTTCAAAGGCCTTCTGGCGAGCTTCAATCTCGTCGGCGATATCCTCGAACGACTTCCACCGCACATCATCTTCGCAAAGAACCAGTTCGGAATCATATGGCAAGCGATCGAAAGAAGCCAAAACATGAGAAAGCGAAAGCGGATTCACCGTTGAATGCTTGAAAACGCGGTCAACGGGACAAAAGCAACGAACAACTTCACCGCGCTTCGTAAGCGACCCCGGAGCGCGAAACCCATGATTAAGCGAGGTGCAATGTGTATCGAGCACACAAGGAAGATCGAAGCAGATAAGGCCGTAATACGCATAGAGCGCATCGGCCAAAGCCTTGTATTTCGTACGTCGGGGGTTATGGATTCGAAACGTTTGCAAGGGCTCATCGAAAATGTACCAGAGGTGAATACCTCGACCAGTAAGACAGACGTACGACGGCAAAAGCCGTCCATCAATACGCTCGAAAATTCTTTCCAAAACAACGGGATCAATTGGACCATCTTCATCCTCGACGCCGTTATGCGACGGATCGATATCGACACAAATCGCATTGAGCGTTCGCTGCTGAGCGCGCTGAGTGTTAAGGGGCATACGATATGCGCCATTACGAGTCTGGAACCGCCCCGTGAAAATGAGTGCGGGCTCATTGCGAATCGAAGAAAGAAGGAACTCGATATCGGCAAGAGAATCGCATGCGTAAAGCTTATACGTCTGCTCGCGATCGTCATGAAGGTGTAGATAGCTTACGAGCACTTCGTTATAGGCGTGTTTCTCAGGATCGCCCAAACCAAACAAGTCAAAGTAAAACTGCAAAGCAGTAGGCGGAACGGTCATTACCGGAGCAATCGGGCGAATTACAAAAGAACCGATGCTCGAATCGAAATGCGAAGTACCCGATGAAGCCAAAGCCGGCTCAACGTAGGTCAAAGCCTCATAACCCTGAAGAAGCTCATCGCGCGTTAAGTCAACGGAGAGTTCAACAAATCCGTTTGATTCAAGACAGTCAGTAAGTGCCGTAGCAGATGCGTTGTAACGACGAAACTCAGCTTCAGCACGAAGGCTTTCAGCAATAGCCTCATCAAGATTGAACGTAGAGAGAGGGGAGGGTTGAGCCAAAACGAGCAACTCCAAACATCGATCTTCCAAGCCCGTAAGGGTGACACTAAGAACGGTAAAATTTTATAACGTGAAAGCCTAAAAGTCCATTGCGAGTAAACAAGTGCGCGGAAGATGAAAATGGGCGGCAAGCAGAAAAACAGCAAGTTCCGCATCGAATTTAGGGGGGTTTAAAGGTCTTAGGTACCAAAAAGCGAGTATTGGCATCTACCCGCATAAATCCGAGCGTTAGAAACCGCGAGAGTGCCCCCTATGGGCTCGTGAAGCGGTTCGGCCTGCGCCTTCTTTATGGAGTTGGCGCAGGCTCTGGAGGAAGACATCCTCGACGCCTTCAAAGAGCGCTCCACCGCAGTTAGGAAGATCGAACAATTGTCGGGCAAGCTGGTTTCGGGCGAATTTCTTCATATTTTAGACTAAGGTTATAAAATCTAATAAGTAAAGATGTCACGTGCTATACAATGTATACTTTCTTATAACACCAGTTCGTACCGATGGTTTCATAAGTCGTTGTCTAAAACGATGAAAACGAATAGAAGAAAGCTAGAGAGCACTGAAACCACCTGAAAAGGAATTCAGGATGCTCTCGCCGCTGGTAAAAATGGCAGGCTCGAAACCCAAGATGGAGCAAAGGCCGGCAGGTATCACGCCATAGGAAACCCCTTAATATAAAAATCGCCTCCTACCTCGAGGAAAACAGAGATAGAAGGCGACTCAATAGTAGGAGTAATATCCGATGAAAACCTTATAAGTAGCTATAGATGTATATCGCTTATATCAAGTACAAAGGAATCGCATCGGAAATAACAAATAGAGAGGCGGATTCGTTTCCCCGAAGCGTCTAATCTAAAAGGCGTGAGATATTATTCTCGGCAGCATTCTTAATGCGATCGATATTGTGAGCGTAAATCATCGTTGTGGTGATATCGGCATGACGGGCCATTTGCTGGGCTTCACGCTCGCTCGCGCCGCCAAGAAGGGAAAACGTAATGGCAGTATGGCGCAAAGAATGAGCTGTATAGCGCGGGTCGTCGATACCTATTTTCCGCATCGCTTCTTTAACAATGCGAGATACAGAACGCGTTGTAAGCCTCTCGCCAGAATTCCTTCGAGCAACCGAGGTAAAAAGGGGAGAGCTGCCACTTGAATCATCGCGCATTCCAAGGTAATCGCGAATAGGCGCTAAAGCACTTTCGGTTAGCACAACATAGTTGTCTTTACCGGGTCGACCCTTGCCCTGGATATAGAGC
>OLQA01001408.1_pt1 | contig 21171 bp, 20 predicted proteins | sample 1673151 | NCBI WGS metagenome assembly OLQA01 (sample SAMEA3136760, study PRJEB25190) | human gut metagenome | biome: human gut; feature: human-associated habitat; material: faeces | place: Austria | collected 2013 | reverse complement strand
CCCACGCTGCGACGGAAGAAGGGCACAGAGAAGCTTGCTCCTGTCATCTGTGCCCATACTGCGGCGGAAGAAGGGTACAGAGAAGCTTGCCCCTGTCACCTGTGCCCACGCTGCGACGGAAGAAGGGCACAGAGAAGCTTGCTCCTGTCATCTGTGCCCACGCTGCGGCAGAAGAAGGGTACAAGAGGGCGTTCGCCGCATGACGCCAAAAATAAAAACCGTGATTTGTGAGCAAGCTCCCAATCACGGTTCTTATTTTTCCTGTGCTCTGCTATGCTTTCGTAACTCTCAATTTATTGAATCAAATCTTAGCACATAATCTTCTGCTGTATCTGCGTATAAGCCTCCGGTTCCAGATCATACCCAAGATAGGCAATTCCCTGATAAACATCCTCCGGGACATTTTCCGACGAACCCAGCTTTTTACAAACAGTTTCGATCAGATCCCGCTTCGCAGAGATGACCTTCGCATCTGCTGCATAAAATTGCGCCATATCGTAATCTGAAGTATTGCCGCAGGGATTGAGGCAGGTGGCACAGTCCGGCGCAATGATGAATTTCTCCGCATGTATCTTCCGTACCATTTCTTCCTCACTGCCTGCGTCCGTCAAACACAGAAACGCTTCCCGGATCACGCTGTCGGTCTGCTCTGTTTTTCCGTTATTTGATACGGCTCCCACCAATCCGATCAGGGCACTGATGATGCTGTCTCCCTGCATTTTCATACAATCTCCTTTTTCAGACACTTACTTTCAGCAAAAACATTTTATTCCAGAATCTCTCCATCAATGGAGATGGTCACTACTTGCCAGGGCAGAAACTTTCCGCTGTCCTGTATAGCCTTTTTTGCCGCCATTTCCAGACCGCCGCAACACGGAACTTCCATACGCACAACCGTCATACTGCTGATATTATTGCTTTGGATAATTTCTTCCAGTTTCTCACTGTAATCTACACTGTCCAGTTTCGGACAGCCCACTAAAACAACTTTCCCTCTGATAAAATCCTGATGAAAATTTGCGTAGGCATAGGCAGTACAGTCTGCTGCGATCAAAAGCTTCGCGCCCTCAAAATACGGTGCCTGCGTCGGCACAAGCTTAATCTGCACCGGCCACTGCTGCAGCTGAGATTCCATTTTATTTTCAGTCGGAGCTGTTGTCTCACGCTTCATCTGACGCATACGGCTTCCCGGACATCCACCGCTCATATGATGTGCTGATTTATTCTCGCCTGCTTTTTTTCGCTGATTTGCAAGTACAGCCTCTTCATCATAAGCTGCTGCTTCTCTCTCTACGAATGTGATCGCACCGGTCGGACAGGCTGGCAGACAGTCACCAAGTCCGTCGCAATAATCGTCACGCAGAAGCTTCGCTTTGCCGTCAACCATTCCGATTGCGCTCTCGTGGCAGGCAGCCGCACACGCACCACATCCGTTGCATTTTTCTTCGTCTATATGAATAATTCTTCTGATCATAAGATATCCTCCTGTTTTTGTTATTTATTTTTATTGGTTTCTTCTTACTCTTTTTCTTTTGGTGCCTTGACCTTACACACAAAGAATACTAAACTAATAAGAAAAAATATGTGGTTATAACCACAAAATAAACAAAAACGGAGAATTGCTATGGATTATGAACTGATTTCCCAGACTGCACTATTTCAAGGCTGTTCCCCTTCCGAGACAGAAAAGCTTCTGCACGGGCTGAAAACTTTTACAAAAAAATATAAAATGTTGAAAATTGCAAAATAAAATATCCTGCAAAATTCCGTAGGGGCGAAGCAACAAACAAAAAGCACAACACCCACCAAGAGCATTGTGCTTTTATCATATCTAAATCAATTACCCATTCTTCTTGCTGTCATTCTCTCTTATCTCAACACGGCGTATCTTACCGCTGATAGTCTTAGGCAGCTCGTCCACGAACTCAACTATTCTAGGATACTTGTAAGGCGCAGTTGATTGCTTAACATAGTTCTGAAGCTCCTTAGCAAGCTCAGGAGAAGCAGTGTAGCCCTTTGCAAGCACGATAGTAGCCTTAACTACCTTGCCTCTGATAGCGTCATCAGCCGCCGTGATAGCGCACTCAAGTACAGAAGGGTGTTCCATAAGGATACTCTCTATCTCGAAAGGTCCTATACGATAACCCGAAGCCTTGATAAGGTCGTCCGTTCTTCCAACATACCAGTAGTAGCCGTCATCGTCCATGTAAGCAGTGTCGCCTGTGTGATACATACCAAATCTCCAAGCGTTGTCCGTTGCCTCAGGGTTTCTGTAATACTCCTTGAACAGTGCAGGGTTTTCGCCCCTCTTAGCGTAAACAACAATCTCACCTGTCTCGCCGACCTTTACAGGCTTGCCCTCGCTGTCAACGATACCGATGTTGTAAAGCGGTGTAGGCTTACCCATGGAGCCCGGCTTTGGCTCCATGCCGTAAAGATTGCCCACAAGCACAGCGCCCTCTGTCTGACCGAAGCCCTCCATAAGCTTAAGACCTGTGTACTCATACCACTTGTTGAATACCTCAGGGTTAAGAGCCTCACCGGCGATACAGCTATATTTCAGTGAAGAAAGGTCATAGTTTTCAAGGCCCTCCTTGATGAAGAATCTGTACATTGTCGGAGGTGCGCAGAAAGAAGTCAGCTTGTAATCCTGAATGACTTTCAGCACGTTTGCAGGAATAAATCTGTCGAAGTCATATACAAAAGTTGTTGCACCGCAGATAAACTGACCAAACATCTTTCCCCATGCACACTTTGCCCAGCCTGTCTCAGAAACAGTAAGGTGCAGTGAGTTCTCGTCAAGGTGGTGCCAGTGCTTAGCAGTGATAATGTGTGCCGCAGCCAGTGAATACTTGTGCAGTACCATTTTAGGATAACCGGTAGTACCGGAGCTGAAATACATTAGCATTGACTCAGTAACGTGTGTTTCGATCCTCTCAAAAGTCTTTGGATACTTGTCCATTTCGCTGAGAAAATCTATCCAACCCTCTTTAGCACCGTGAGTGATAAACTTCTCTTTCATGCCGCTGTACTGCTCAAGAGCTCTGTCCACCTGATTAGGAACATCGTCCTCAGCAGTTGCCACGATATAAGAGATAGAAGCAGCGTCAAAACGGTAAACATAGTCTTTTTTCTTGAGCTGACAAGTTGCAGGCACAAGGATAGCGCCTATCTTCATAAGACCGTAAGCAAGGAACCAGAACTCATAATGACGCTTAAGAACAGCCATAACAAAATCGCCCTTCTTAACTCCGTGTGCCAGCATCATGTTAGCCACCTGACTGCTCTTTTCAGAAAGATCCTTGTAAGTGAAGATATGCTCCTCACCCTCCTCGTTGACCCACTGCATAGCCACCTTATCAGGCACGTTCTTAGCCAGCTCGTCTATAACGTCATATGAGAAGTTGAAGTTCTCAGGCAGGTCAAGCTTAAAGCTTTTAAGTCTGCCCTCGCTGTCAAGCTCCTCGTCAACAAACCTCTTGTAAAAATCAGCCATTACAAAACTCATATATGAAATCCTCCGTTTTAATTATATCCTGTTTATCTCATGACAAATGCTCACTATGTCCTGCGGAACTTCCGCAATATACTTCGCACCTGCATTTTCAAGTTCTTTTCTGCCCCTGAAGCCCCATTCACAGCCAATGCAGTCAAGACCCGCATTTTTTGCCGTCATAACGTCCACATCAGAATCGCCGATAAGCACAGCTTCCTCAGCCTTGACCCCAAGCGTGCCAAGAATATTGTATATTATCTCAGGCGCAGGCTTTGTCGGAACACCGTCCTTTTTGCCCTCGATCAGGTCAAAATCTTTCTCACCGAAAATACTCTTTACAATGTAGTTCACAAAGCCGTCAGGCTTGTTTGAAGCCACCGCCGTCATAATGCCCTCATTGCGAAGCGTGTCAAGCACATCGCAGATATGCTCATAAGGCTTGGTCTTGTTCACACATCTCTTATTGTATTCCTCAGAGAACTCAGCATGATACTTTTTGATGTTCTCCTCGCTTCTCAGCTTCTCAGGCAAAGCCCGCTCAACAAGCTTCAAAGTACCATTTCCCACTAAATGCTTGTAGGTATCATAATCAAACACAGGAAACCCATATCTCTCAAGTACCGCGTTCATGGCGTCCCCAAGATCATAAATAGAATTTACAAGCGTTCCGTCCAGATCAAAAATAAATAGCTTTTTCATAAAACCAGCTATACAAAAAGCCTTTCCTCCCTCCGACTTTCCATAAACTTGTCGGTCACCATGCACTAATTTTTACACTTATCGCAAGTTTATACACATATCATAACTTTGTACACTTATCATAAGTTTGTACATCAATCGCAAATTTATACACTTGTCTAAAAATCACGAGATTTATTATACACTGATATTGTGGCTTGTTTATGAACATACACACCTGTAATTGTTAAATTAAAAAAAGAAAAATGATCACTAAAAAAGTATAAGATAATGAGGTGATCAAATTAGTTAAACGAGTAGATAAAATCTATGATTTTAAAAATAATTTCATGTTCAAACATTCTCTTGGTAATGATCAAGATTCTGATTCCTTTTATTTACTTAATCTTTATTGAAGGTATTTTAAATATCAGCTGTAAATCAATTACGATCTTAAATCTTGATCTTGTCGTTGAAAATATTGAAGATAAAGATATGCTTTTAGATATTAGAGTACAAACCAATACTGGTGATTATGTTAATATCGAAATGCAGTATTCTGCATTTTCTAAAAATCAGTATCAAAGATTTCAAATATATGGTGCATCATTATTATCAGGATAGGAAAAAGAAGGAGATGATTATCAAAAAATATCAATCATGTATATCAGATAATCTTTATCGATGATATCGATAAAGCAAACTTAAAACTATATGATTGCTATGAAAGCAGAAATGAAGAAGGAAAGCTTGAAAAATATAATCTACTAACCAGAGTATATGTCCAAATGCCCTATATCAATCTAATCAAGAAACAGAAAAAACTAGAAGAATTCAGTGAAATAGAAAAGAGGATATACATATTTGAAAACGGGATAACCGATGTCCGTATCGAGGTATGCGGGGGCGAACTGACGGACCATTATAACCCGCGCACGAACGTGGTGTCCCTGTCCGCCGACGTTTTCAATTCAACGTCCGTCGCCGCAGTCGGCATTGCCGCCCATGAAGTCGGACACGTCTGCCAGCATTATTCGGGATATGCGCCCATCAAAATAAGAAACGCCGTGCTTCCCGTTGCGAATATCGGCTCTTCGCTTTCGATTCCGCTTATTATACTCGGTATCTTTTTAAGTTTCAAACCGCTTGTCATGGCGGGCGTTATCGCGTTTGCCGCGGTTGTTCTTTTCCAACTCGTCACGCTCCCCGTTGAATTCAACGCATCGTCCCGCGCCATGAAATCCCTTGTTTCCTGCGGAATACTTTCGTCGGACGAAACATCGGGTACGCGCAAAGTGCTTTCCGCCGCCGCGATGACTTACGTTGCCGCGCTTGCCGTGTCTTTGGCACAACTGCTGCGGCTTATCCTGATAGCGAGAAGCAACAACAGGGATTGAACGCTTTAACGGCAAATATACAGACTCTGCCCGACGCGGTGTATGCGCTCGGCGCGGAGTAACGATACCACATTACCGAATTTTTTTATTACGGATATGACAGACATTTCATCATTGACATTTACCGACCTCGAAACGTATATCAAGTCCCTCGGCGAACCCGCATTCCGCGCAAAGCAGATATATGCGTGGCTGAGCCGCGGCGTTATGACGTTTGACGGCATGACGGATATTTCGAAGTCGCTGCGCGAAAAACTGCATGAGAACTGCACCCTTGCCACGCTTGAAATGCGCCGCCGCCTCGTTGACCCCGAGGACGGCACTGCAAAGTATCTTTTCGCTCTTTCGGACGGGCTTCTTATCGAGACCGTCGTTATGAAATACAAGCACGGCAACAGCGTCTGCATCTCTTCGCAGGCGGGCTGCCGCATGGGCTGCCGCTTTTGCGCAAGTACGCTTTTGGGTAAAGAGCGCGATCTGACGGCGGGCGAAATGCTTGCGCAGGTCGCTTTCGCAAACGCAGACGCGGGCGTGACCAACGTCGTTGTCATGGGCGTCGGCGAACCGCTGGACAATTTTGACAACCTCTGCGTTTTTCTTGAAAATCTGCACGACCCGCGCGGTCTGAATATCAGCCACCGCCATGTTTCCGTGTCCACCTGCGGCATCGTTCCCAAAATTTACGAACTTGCCGAAAAACGCTTGCAGATAACGCTTTCCGTCTCTCTGCACGCGCCGGACGACGAGACCCGTTCGCAGATAATGCCGATAAACTCCGCATATAATGTTGAGACGCTGATGAAAGCCTGCGACGCCTATGTTGCGGCTACGAATCGCAGGATTTCTTATGAATATACTCTTATAAAGGGAGTGAACGACACTCCCGCCCACGCGCGCAGACTTGCGTCGCTTATGAAGGGCAGACTTGCCCACGTCAACCTTATCCCCGTCAATTATGTTTCCGAACGCGGACTTGTTCCGTCGGACAGAAAGACGGTCAACGAATTTTGCGATATGCTGCTTGAACGCGGCATAAACGCCACGCTCCGCCGCACGCTCGGCGACGGCATAAACGCGGCTTGCGGTCAACTCCGCCTTGCCGAGGAAAAAAGCAAACAATAAATAATCAGTAAAATAAACATTTTCAAATAAACCAAACACCGAGGAGGTGTCAAAGGCTTGAAAGTTTACGGAAAGACCGATGTCGGAAAGGTTCGCGAATCGAATCAGGACAACATGGTTTTCAGACAACTTGACGAAGGCTGTCTTTATGCCGTTGTATGCGACGGTATGGGAGGTCACAACGGCGGCAACGTTGCTTCCGAACTTGCCGTGAGAACGTTTGACGCGTCGCTTTCGACGAGTTACGACGATTTTGCGCGCAGCCGCTCGGTCGAAACATTGCTCCGCAAAGTTATCAAACACACAAATGAAACGGTTTTTGCTGTCTCTTTGAAAGACGCGGGACTTCGCGGAATGGGCACGACCGTTGTTATGACCTATGTTTTGGACGGCAAAGCGTACATAGCCCATGTCGGCGACAGCCGCGCTTATCTTTATGACGGTGATTCGCTTTCACGCCTGACACGGGATCATTCGATAGTTCAGCAAATGCTCGATGACGGCGAGATAACGGAAGAGGAAGCAAAGACCCACCCTTACCGTCACGTTATAACCCGCGTTCTCGGCTTCACAAGCGAGGTCGAAGCGGATATTGATAAAACAGAATTTTCTCCGACGGATATTATACTTCTTTGCTCGGACGGGCTGACGAATATGCTCGAAGACTCCGAGATAGAAAGTGTTTTTGAAACGGTTCCCGCCGAGAGGGTCTGCGACGAACTTGTGTCGCGCGCTCTCAAAAACGGGGGAACGGACAATGTGACCGCGGTAATTGTCTGCGGCGATGAGATTGAATAAGGAGATATTTATATATGGAAGACAGATTGGTCGGAACCGTCCTTGACGGTCGTTACGCAGTCAAAGAAGTTATCGGCACGGGCGGCATGAGCATCGTTTACAAAGCCGAGGACACGCAGGAGGGCAGACTTGTTGCGCTCAAAGTTCTTAAAGAGGAATTTGTGCGCGAGCCGAAGTCCCGCCGCCGTTTTCTCAACGAATCCCGAGCCATCGCAATGCTTTCGCACGAGAATATCGTGGACGTTCTCGACGTCAATTTCGAGGGCGACGTTCAGTATATCGTTATGGAATACCTCGAAGGTCCCACGCTCAAAGAATATATGGTCGAACACGGCGCGCTTGACGTTTACGACGCGCTTCATATCGTCGAACAGATACTTTCCGCGCTCAAACACGCCCACGAACGCGGCGTTGTTCACCGTGACATAAAACCGCAGAACATCATTCTGGTGGACGGCAACGAGACCGTCAAAGTCATGGATTTCGGTATCGCGCATGTTCAGAATTACAGCACGATAACCATTTCCGACAAGGCGATAGGCACGGTTCATTACATCAGCCCCGAACAGGCAAAGGGCAGACCCGCCGACGAACGCAGCGACATCTATTCGACGGGCGTCATTCTTTATGAAATGCTGACGGGCAAACTCCCGTTTGACGCAGACAGCGCCGTTTCCGTCGCACTCATGCAGGTTCAGCAAAAGCCCGTTCCGCCGTCGCAGATAGTTCCCGACATCCCGCCCGCCGTTGAACACATCGTGATGAAAGCCATGCGCAAAAACGTTGAGGCAAGATACCAGAACGCGGGCGAAATGCTTGAAGATATAAAAAAATTCAGAGAAAATCCCGACGTTATTCTCGAAACAACGCCGCCCAAAGCAGACCCGAATTATGTTGCGGAAGACCCGCTGCCGAAGAGAAAGAGCCGCTACGTCAGAAAACGCACACAAAACCGCTGGCTGTTCGCCGTTATCGGCATAGGCGGCGCGGCGCTGCTGCTGCTTGTTATGGTTTTGGTCATGCTCGGCATAGGCAACGGCTTGAAAGGAGACTATGAACGCGTGCCCGAATACAAAGGCAAACTGACAAGCGACCTGACCATGGAAGATTCGCAGAAGTTCGCGTTCCGCTTTATATGGCAAAACTCCGATGAGGACGAGGGCAAGATAATAGACCAAGACCCGCCCGCAGGCAAATCCGTTGCCAAAGGCTCGGAGATAGTGCTTTACGTCTCAAACGGCAACTCGCCTTATACCACCGTGCCCGAGGGCTTGACAAACGTCCATATCGATACGGCAAGAAGCATTCTGAACGCGCTCGGCATAGCGTATGAGATACAGTATACGTCCGAATCCGCGGATATCGAAGATGATTACGTTGTCGCAACGTCTCCCTCCGCAGGCGAGAAGTTCGACCGCAACGGCAAGATAATCCTTTATCTGAACAAAAAAGGCAGCTCGGCTTCCGAAGACGTAGCCATTCCCACAAACATCATCGGCGAAAATCTCGACACCGCCAAAAAGATACTTGACGCGCTCGGCATAAAATATGTCGTTCAGTACGGTTCAAGCAACCTTGCCGAGGGACTTGTCACCAAGACTTCTCCCGAACCCGGCGAAAAGGTCGCCAAGGGCACAACCATAACGATATTCGTTTCCAACGGACAGGGACAGACCGAACCGCCGACAACGGAGCCCACAACGGAACCCGAAACTCCGACCACGACCGAACCCGAGCCGACGGAAGACCCGAACCCCGAGCACGGCGGAAATCAGTAAAACGGTAAACAAAAACAAGTGAAAGCAACATTGATAAAGGGCGTCGGCGGGCTGTATACCGTCAGAGCATCGGACGGGGAACTGCTGTCCGTCCGCGCCCGAGGAATTTTCAGAAAAAACGGAATATCGCCGCTTGTCGGCGATGAGGTCGAGGTTGAAAACGACGCTCTGACCGCGATTTTGCCGCGCAGAAACGCTTTTCCGCGCCCGCCCGTCGCGAACATAGACAAACTTTTCATTGTCTGCGCCGTTGCCGACCCCGCACCCAATCTTTACACGCTTGACCGAATGACCGTCATCGCGCGCTTTCTCGGCGTAACGCCCGTTCTCGTTTTCAACAAAACCGATCTGGACAAGCATTCGGACGTCGTTTCTCTGTATTCGTCGCTGCCGATAAAGAGTTATTCTCTTTCGGCGGCATTTCCGAACGAAAAGACTGTCGAAGAACTGAAAAACGAGATAAACGGCTGCACCGTGGCGCTTTCGGGCGTTTCAGGCGTCGGAAAATCGACGCTTATGAACCTTATCTGCCCCGAAGCCCGCGCCGAAACGGGTGAAATATCCAAAAAACTCGGACGCGGCAAAAACACGACCCGTCACACGGAACTTTTCGAGACCTGCGGCGGACGCGTTGTCGATACTCCGGGCTTTTCCGAGATAGAACCGCGTGAGTTCAGGCTGGTTGACAGAAGCGTTCTGCCCGACCTGTTCCCCGAATTTGCCGAGCCTCTTTCGGACGGCTGCCGCTTTTCCGACTGCCGCCATATCGCCGAGCCCGATTGCGCTCTGCGCCGCGCCGTTGAAGACGGAAGAGTGCCGAAGACCCGTTACGAATCCTTTGTCCGCCTTTACGACGAGATAGGCGAACTGAAAGCGTGGGAAAACAAATGAGAGCGGTCATATTTGTATGGGCGGAACTTGCCGCTCTGCCCGTTGAAATAAAAAAAGACGATTTTATTATATGCGCCGACGTCGGCTTGAAGACCGCCGAGCGTTTCGGCGTGCGCCCGTCCGTCGTGATAGGGGACTTTGACTCATACCCCAACGGCAGACTTTACAACGGCGAAAAGGTCGTTCTGCCCGTTGAAAAGGACGACACGGACACGCATTACGCCGTCCGTTACGCACTTGACCGCGGCGCGGACGAGATAGTTATAGTCGGCGGTATCGGCGGCGCGAGGGAAGACCACACTTTTGCCAATATCGCAACATTGCGGTATATTTACTCCCGCGGCGCAAAAGGGTATATAATAACCGACCGCGCGCGGATAGATTATCTCGAAAACGGCACTCTGACGCTCCCCGCAGAAGAAAAAAGCGTGAACGTCACCGTTTTTCCGCTGACCGAAACCGCGCTTGTCACCGAACGCGGACTGAAATACAGCGTCGAAAAGACCGAGTTCTTTGCCGACGTCCCGCTTTGGGCAAGCAATTCCACGCTTCCCGACACGGAAGCGACTATAACCGTTCATGCAGGTAAGGTCGTTATTTTCAGAATAAAATAGCCTTTGGGTTCGCTTTTCTCTGTCCGAACATTTTTTCATATAAACGGCAGTCCCTGCCCGTTTCCGATGTGAACCGCATTTTTCCCTAATTTTCCGCTGACTTTTACCGAGCGTTCACACAGCCGTCACTTTCGGGGGGTATAATCCTCTTGTAAAAATAAGAAAGGACGGTTTTTTGAAATGGACGATTTCGAAAAAAACGAACTCAATATAAATGAAACGCCGTCGGAGAACGAAAAGAGACCCGACGATGTGCAGACGGCACAGACGGACGCGGCGCAGACAACGCCCGCCGCCGAAACGCCCGACAGACCGCAGCCGAGATATGCTTACGACCCGCAAACGGGCGAACGCTACGAGGTCGGCACAAGACCCGAACCCCATGCTCCTGCGGGACAGCCTCCGTATCACAGACCGAACCCGCCTTACGGCGCTCCCGCACAGACCACCGCACAACCCCCGCGCTACGAATACTCGTATCGCAACGGTCAGCCGCAGACCAATTATAATTACGGCGGCGAATACGGCTACGGCAGAGTTGCTCCGAACGGAACGTATTCATATTCCTCTCCGCAGCAGCCTCCGAGACCTCCCAAAAAGCCGAAAGAGAAAAAGAAGTTCGGCATCGGCGCCGTTTGCGCGCTGCTTGTCGCGGCAATAATCCTTTCAACGGGACTCGGCATCGGCGGTTCGTATATGCTCTTCGGCAGAAACGGCACAGCGGGCGGTTCGCAGACATCTTCGGGCGGCAACACCGTCATTTACGAAAGCACCGAACCCAAAGTTGACACCTCCTCCGTCGCGGGCAGCACGGACACCGCAAAAGTCGTTGCGGCGGTTGAAAATTCCGTTGTCGAGATAACCACGGAGACCGTCACCACCTCCACTTTCTTCGGTCAGTATGTTACCCAGGGCGCAGGCAGCGGTGTTGTTGTCAGCTCGGACGGATATATAGTCACGAACAATCACGTCGTTGACGGCGCAACAAATATAAAAGTCACGCTCGCAAACAAAACGACCTATGACGCCACGGTTGTCGGCACGGACGAAAAAACCGACATCGCAGTTGTCAAAATAAATGCTACGGGACTTACCCCCGCGGTATTCGGCGACTCTTCGCAGATAGTTGTCGGACAGGACGTCATAGTTATCGGCAACCCTCTCGGCTCGCTCGGCGGCAGCGTCACCAAAGGCATTGTCAGCGCGCTTGACCGTCAGGTAACCATTGAAAATCAGACCATGACGCTTTTGCAGATAGATGCGGCTGTCAACCCCGGTAACTCAGGCGGCGGCGCATTTGACGCAAACGGCAACCTTATCGGCATAGTCAACGCAAAATCGACAGGTTCGAATATAGATAACCTCGGCTTTGCAATTCCCGTCAACACCGCAAAAACGGTTATAAACGATATTATTCAATACGGCTACGTTACGGGCAGGATCTCGACGGGCTTCGAACCCATCGACCTCACCGACCGCGCAACCGCGATAAGTTACCGTGTTTCGAGAACCGGTATATATGTATACAAAGTCACGGACACAACTTCTCAATTCAGAAGCGGCGACCTGCTTGTCAGCATGGACGGCACGGTTATCAGTTCCATGTCGGACTATAACTCCGTTGTTGACGCTCACAAGATAGGCGACACCATTGACGTGACCATAATCAGGAACGGCGAACAAAAGACCGTTCCCCTGACCTTCGGCGAATACGTCCCGTCGCAGAACGGCTGACGCATAAGCCCTTTCCCTCCGCGCTCGCAATCACGCGGTCGGAAAACTTAAATTGCTTGCTCGTGTTTTTTTCATATTTCTTTCTCTTGGAAGAGGGGCTTCACTTCGGTGAAGTCTCTCTTCATTTTATATGTATTGTATTTAAGTGTTTAGTTTTCGCAGGGAGTAATAGTTCGGCGAACTAAATTCGCCGAAGAGGTGTCTGTTTGCCTGATATGTTTAGCCCCAAACCTCTACTTGACAAATCCTTTTGTTGGTTGTATAATGTTCCGTATAATTTGCAACGTATGTTTTATAAAAGGAGAAGATAATGGAATTTATACGTCTCACTCATGAAAATCTTGATGCCGAGCATATCTGCTGTGCGATTTCGAACAACAAGGACGTTCAGGTATCGTCGAAAAAAGAGTGGCTTGCGGAACGTCTTGACGAGGGACTTGTTTTTCTGAAAGGTAATGTCCGCGGCAAATGTTTTATCGAATATATCCCCGCTGAAAACGCGTGGGCTCCGATAGCAGCCGACGGGTATATGTATATTGACTGTCTTTGGGTCTCGGGACAATTCAAGGGACACGGATATTCCTCCGAACTGCTTGCCGAATGTATTCGGGACAGCCGCGAAAAGGGGAAAAAGGGGCTTTGCGTTCTGTCTTCGAAAAAGAAACACGGTTTTTTGTCCGACCCGAAATATCTTCTTTATAAAGGCTTCAAACTTGCCGATGCGGCAGCTCCGTATTTCGAACTTTGGTATTTGCCGTTTGACGAATCGGCAGAAATTCCGCAATTCCGTCCTTGCGTGAACGCTCCCGCGACAATGTCCGACGGTTTTACTCTTTTCTACACTTCGCAATGTCCGTTTACCGCAAAGTATGTTCCGCTGCTCTGCGCCGCCGCCGAAAAACGCGGCATAAAACTGACGTCCGTTCATATTGATACACGCGAAGCCGCACAAAACGCCCCCTGCCCGTTTACGACATTTTCGCTTTGGCACAACGGCAATTTCATCACGCATGAGATCCAGTCCGTCCCCAAATTCGAAAAAATAATCGATGGCATAGTCTGACCCCGCTCAACAAAAGTGCTTTCCGCACCGTCCGCAAAAAAATCTTTCGGAATGAAATCTCAAAATCCTGCGGAATGAAATCACGAAATCTTGCGGAATAGAAAATCAGAATCCCCGAATCTCCGAAAAATTTGACGACACTCTTGCCATATCCGCAAATGTATGGTATAATATGCTGTAAATGAAAATTTCGGAGGCTGTATATGCTCAATCTGATAAACGGCGTCAATCACTCGCTTGTATATTATATCGGCGTGATATTCGCGTTCGCCGCAACGCTTTTGTTCACAAAACTGTTCAGAAACAAACTTCCGCGCGACGGCGGCAGAGAGTTTGCCGTTGACGGAAAACTTTCGGCGGGCAAACCCCGCGGCGCGGGAATAATATTTGTTCTCGTGTTTGCGGTCGCGGCGCTGCTGTTCGGCGATGTCAATATCGAGTACGGCATTTACATATTCATCGTCATCGCCACCATGCTTACGGGCTTTTTCGACGATGCGTCGTCCGTGCCGTGGAACGAATACAAAAAAGGCATTCTCGACCTGCTTCTTGCGGTTGCCGTTGCCGTTACGTTCCTGTTTTACAACGACCACACCGCAACGCTCGTTATCGCTGATTTCACGTTCGGCATTCACCCCGTTGTGTTCGGCATACTCACGGTCATTCTCGTTTGGACGTCCATCAACGTCACCAACTGCACCGACGGTGTCGACGGTCTTTCCGCAACGCTTACTTCGATAACGCTGCTGACGCTTGTTGCCGTCGATGTTATCCGCAACGGCGCCGACGGCTTCAACTTCTCAACGCTGATGTTTGTTGCAACGCTGTTCGCCTATCTTTGGTTCAACGCCAACCCCTCGTCGCTTATGATGGGTGACGCAGGTTCGCGCGCCATGGGTATGGTCATCGCGCTTGCCGCACTCAAAACGGGCAGCCCGTTCATTTACATTCCCGCGTCCGTTGTAATGCTCGTTGACGGCGGTCTCGGTCTTGTAAAGGTTTCGATGAAGCGTTTTCTGCACGTCAAACTTTTCTGGAATATCAGAACGCCCGTTCACGACCATATGCGCAAAAACCGCGGCTGGTCAAACACTCAGGTCGATTACCGTTTCGCTGTTGTTCAGGCGTTTGTGTCCGCCGTTACCGTGTTTGTCACTCTCTTTTGGGCAAAGTGATTTGACGGAAGAATAAAGGCATATTCATAAATTCAGATATATTCATTCAGAAAACAAATCCCGCAGAGTTTTTTCACTCCGCGGGATTTGTGCGTGTGTCTGAAATTTTATGAAAAAGAGCTTATTCCACTTCGTGGTCTTTGATCCAGTTAAGTACGTCTTCGTAACATTTTTGCCCGGCAGCAACAGACAATCCGAGCTCTGCGACTTCGGAGTCTGTTGAAAATATTTTAATACCGTTCACTTCCATGAACGTAATCATAACGAACATACCTATTCGCTTGTTTCCGTCAACAAAAGCGTGATTTGAAATCAATGCATATCCGAGTTTTGCAGCCTTTTCTTCAATTGTTTTGAATAATTCTTCTCCGTCGAAAGTTTGAAAAGCACTTGAAATCGCAGATTCAATGAGAGATTCGTCTCGAACTCCGATATCTCCGCCTGTCTGCTCTGAAACTAATCTATGAAGCAGCAGAATTTTGTCTTTCGAAAACTTTATCATTTTGCCAGTTCCTCAAAAGCCTTTCTGTACTTTTTCAAAACTCTTGCCGCAACAATATCAATTTTTTCATCATCAGTCAATTCAAGCTGGGGTTCTTTTTCCGTGTTGACAAGAATGTATTTTGGCTTTCCGTGCTTAAATACTACCGCTTTACCGTATTTATCCGCAATACGCGTCACTTTTGAGAAGTTTTGGTTTGCTGCTGTTACAGTTATAACTTGATTAGTGTCAATTATCATTTGTGCATCACACCTTCCTTAATAAATTATACATGTATTATACCTATTTGTCAATATAAAGTTTTTACTTTTGTTTTTTTTATTATTTTTTTAAAATTTTCGTTTCCCTATTGCATTTTATTACAAACTATGATATAATTGGTGCATAACCCAATATTAAATTGTGAAACGCGGCTTTCCTGCGCCGAACAGATGACGGAGGATTGAAATGAAGAAACGAGTATTTTGTATTCTGCTTGCCGTAGTGCTGTCGTTCGGACTTTTGGCTCTTGTTGCCAACGCCGATGACGAAAAAAGGGAGATTCAACTGATTTTCGACCTTGACGGCGGCTTTGTCAAAGAGGGGTATACGTTGCCGACAAGTTACATTTTCGGTGAGAATATCCCTTTCCCGACGTCTGCCGACGTTTATAAGCCGGGACACCGTCTCACGGGTTGGACGTATGTGCCGACAGGTCCGGGCGTTTCGACTTACAAAGCAAAATGGTCTGCAATAAAGTATTACGTCTCTTTCGACACGCAAGGCGGAACATCTATTCCCGAAAAAACGCTTTACTATTCGGATAAGGTTCTTGAAGGCGTTCCCGACCCCACAAGAGCGGGCTTTGAGTTCAAAGGCTGGCGCTTCAAAGATACTTTTGTGACCGCCGATACCAAATTCGGCGACCTTGAAACCGACGGTTGGCTTCGAATAAAACTTGTCGCAGTTTGGCACGACACGGTTGCGCCCGAGGGCATGATAACGCTCCGCGGCTATAATTGGATTGATTTTACCTCTCCGCTTACCTATGAATGGTACTGCGCAGATACGCAGACCGTCACGGTTACGGCTTACGATAACGGCACCGTCATGATGATAGGCTATATTATTTCATCGCAGGATATGTCCGTTGCCGACATGGAAAACGCGGTGTACGCCTCTTATGAAGAGCCTATTGTGCTTGACAAAAACGGCGAATATATCATTTACGTCATGATAGTTGACGGCGGAATGAATATTCGGTATCTCCGCTCCGACCGCATAATAATAGACAAGACCGCGCCCGTTATAAACGGAATCGAGGACGGCAGAATATACTGCTCCGGGCAAACGTTCACGGTCACTGAGGAATACCTGTACGGCGTATTCGTAAACAACGAGGAGATCAAACCCGAAAACGGCGTTTATACGCTTCCGTTCGGTAAAAACAGCATCGTTGTTTACGACGAGGCGGGAAACAAAACGACCGCCGACGTGACCGTTTACGACGGGCATACTCCGGGTTTGAACCTCGGCGATTGCACGATTCCCGTTTACTGCGTATACTGCTCCGAAGTTGTCACCGCCGCAAAACAGCACGATTTTTCGGGCGACCGGCTCTCCGATGAAAACGGTCATTGGCATAAGTGCAAAAACGCAGGCTGCGATGCGATTGACACCAAAGGAGCGCACGTCGGCACAGACGACGGCGACTGCACCACCGCGATAAACTGCACCGTCTGCGGCTATGAGATAAAAGCAGCGCTCAATCACGATTTTTCGGGAGAGTGGCTCTCCGACGAAAACGGTCATTGGCATGAATGCCAAAATGCAGGCTGCGAAATAACCGACGCTGCCGTTGCTCATGCTCCCGATGAAAACGGCATTCGCGCTGACGCCGAAAAACATTGGCACGAGTGCGTTTGCGGCGTTCGTCTTGATGAAGACGCACACACCTTTGAATGGGTTGTAGACCGCGAAGCGACCGAAGACGAAACGGGAGAAAAACACGAAGAATGTTCCGTCTGCGGCACAAAGAGAAGCGAGGGGACGGAAATTCCCAAAAAAGAAAAAACGCCCTCGACTTCCGACCCCGCAAACCTCGGCGTTTGGATCTCAGTCGCGACGCTTTCTTCTCTCTGCCTTGCGGGACTTATCGTCCTCAAAAAGAAAAAGGCGTTCTGATATAATCGGGCTTCGAAACGGTTGTCGCTCCGATATTATCAGGCATAGGCAACAAGGCGCGTATATTCTGCCGTTGCCTATGGGGCATTTTTAACAGACCACAAATAACTTTGCTCAGAAAAAATTTCTATACAGACGATAAATTGTCTGTCAAAAGCAGATGATTTATTCGTATAACCGGTCCTTCGAGAACCGCCGATTGGAGAGAGGTCGGCGGTTCTCTCTTTTTGCGTTTTGCTGTTTCTTCTTCGTCTGTTGCGCCGAATATTTTCCAACATCGCAAATTTAGTCAAGTACGATTTGCCAAATCGTATCTGACTAAATTATGATTTTTCAAATCGTATCTGACTAAACTCCCGATTTTATCCTTTGAGAGCCATATTTTCAATAATAACCAAAACATATAAACTGTATTTATATATTTTTAACGATATTGCACATCGGGTGTATTTTCAATCTTGCATTTATCGGAAATGTATGCTATAATCTTGTAGAAAATGATATAACACATATCATATTAAAGATATAACATAAAAGGAGATATGTCCGAATGAATATCGTTGTGTGCGTCAAGCAGGTTCCGGGCACGACAAACGTTGCCGTTGACCCCGAAACGGGAACGCTCGTCCGCGACGGCGTAGAGAGCAAACTGAACCCTTACGACCTGTTCGCGTTGGAGACCGCGTTTGAACTCAAAGACCGTTACGGCGGCACGGTCTCAACCGTGACCATGGGACCTCCGCAGGCAAAGACCGCATTGCTCGAAACCGTTTATATGGGCGCGGACAGGGGAGTTCTGATAAGCGACCGAAAGTTCGCGGGTGCAGACGTGCTGGCAACGTCATATACGCTTGTCGGCGGCATAAAAAAACTTGATTGCGACCTTATTGTCTGCGGCAAACTCACCACGGACGGCGACACAGCCCAAGTCGGCGCGGAGATAGCCGAACATCTCGGCTGCGCCCACGCGGCAAACGTCACGGAAGTGCTTGCAGTGACGGACACAACAATAACCGTCCGCATGAATCTCGAAACTTCCACACAGGTTCAGCGTATGCGTCTGCCGTGCCTTATCTGCGTTGACAAGGATATCAACTCGCCCCGCCTGCCGTCCTGCAAACGCAAATGGCAGACAGACGAAGAAAAACAGATAAGCGTGCTGACTTTCGAAGATATGGAAGACCGCGACCCCTCGCATTACGGGCTCGCGGGCTCACCCACGCAGGTCGATAAGATATTCCCGCCCGAAAAGAACGAAAACAAAGAGATTTTCAACGGTTCGGCTTCCGAACTTTCGGACGGCATCTTCGGGCTTCTCAAAAAAGGCAAATTCATATAAGGAGGACGGCGAAATGATATCTTTGAAAATAAACAAGGCGCTTGTCACGCCTCTTGCGGCGGAAGCGCTGATAAAAGTCTGTCCTTTCTCCGCCATTACATACGAAGACGAAACTCTCGACATCGGCGCGGGTTGCCGCATGTGCAAACTCTGCGTCAAAAAAGGTCCCGAGGGCGTTGTTTCGCTTGTCGAGACCCACGACGAACTTGTTGATAAATCGCTTTGGAACGGCGTTTGCGTTTACGCGGAAGCCGAGGAAGGAACTCTCCACCCCGTCACATTCGAACTCATCGGCAAAGCCCGCGAACTCGCGGCAGTGACAAAACACGAGGTCTACGCGCTGCTTATCGGGCATAACACCGAAAAAAACGTCAAAACGCTGCTTGAATACGGCGTTGACCGCGTTTATGTTTACGACTATCCCGAATTTGCCGATTTCGTAATGCTTCCTTACTCAAACGCGTTTGAAGACTTCATCGAGCGTGTCAAGCCCTCGTCCGTCCTCGTCGGCGCGACCAATGTCGGACGTTCTCTCGCGCCCCGCATCGCCGCGCGTTTCAGAACGGGGCTGACGGCGGACTGTACCGTGCTTGAAATGTACGAAAACACAGACCTTGTTCAGATACGTCCCGCGTTCGGCGGCAACATAATGGCAAAGATACTTTGCCCCAAGACCCGCCCGCAGCTCTGCACGGTGCGTTACAAGATATTTTCCGCTCCCGCAAAGACCGAACCGCACGGAGAAGTTTTTCGCATGGAACTCGCGCCCGAAAAAAGAGAAACGACGACCGAGGTTCTCGAAGTCATAAAAAAAGCGAAAGAAAAGGACATATCCGACGCGGAAATAATCGTCGCCGCCGGCAGGGGAATAAAGAAAGAAGAAGATTTTGAGCTTGTTCGCCGCCTCGCCGACCTGCTCGGCGCGGAAATCGCCGGAACACGCCCGATAATCGAACTCGGCTGGCTTGACCCCAAGCGTCAGATAGGGCTTTCGGGCAGAACAGTAAAACCCAAACTCATAATAACCGTCGGTATCAGCGGAGCCGTTCAGTTTGCGGCGGGCATGAAAAACTCCGACCGCATAATCGCGATAAACTCCGATCCCGCCGCTTCCATATTCAATATCGCGCATTACGGCTTTGTCGGCGACCTTTACGAAATCCTGCCCAAACTCATCGAAAAACTTGCGGAGGAAAAACAAAATGTATAACAAAGTCACCGAAAACGACATCGAATTTCTCCGCGCCGCCACCTCGCCCGACCGTGTGCTTGTCGGCGATGAGATAAGCGAAGATTACAGCCACGACGAACTTGCGGGCGTCAAAGCCATGCCCGAAGTGCTTGTCCGCGTGCTTTATACCGAAGAAGTTTCAAAAATAATGAAACACGCGTACGAAAGCAATATCCCCGTCGTTGTCCGCGGCTCGGGTACGGGGCTTGTCGGCGCGTGCGTCGCGATAAACGGCGGAATCATGATAGAAACCGCCTTTATGAATAAAATTCTCGAACTTGACACGGAAAACCTCGCCGTCACCGTTCAGCCCGGCGTTCTGCTTATGGAGCTTGCCGCGTTCGTCGAAGAACACGACCTGTTCTATCCGCCCGACCCCGGTGAAAAAAGCGCGACGATAGGCGGCAACATCAGCACCAACGCAGGCGGAATGCGTGCCGTCAAATACGGCGTCACACGCGATTACGTCCGCGGACTTACGGTTGTTTTGCCCAACGGCGAAATCGAAACGTTCGGCGGCAAAGTCGTCAAAAACAGCGCCGGTTACAGTCTTAAAGACCTTATCGTCGGCTCGGAAGGCACTCTTGCCGTTGTGACGGAAGCAATTTTGAAACTCGTTCCTCTCCCCAAAAAGAGCGTGTCGCTTCTCGCTCCGTTCCCGAGCATAGACATGGCGCTTGAAGCCGTGCCCGAAATAATAAAATCAAAAGCGTCGCTTACCGCAATAGAATTTATGGAGCGCGACACAATACTTTTCGCCGAAGAATATCTCGGCAAAAAATTCCCCGACAAAAGCGGCGTTGCGTACCTGCTCCTGACCGTTGACGGCAATATGCCGCTCGCGGTCAATGCGGAGATCGAAAACGTTGCCCGTCTCTGCGTCGATATGGGCGCACTTGACGCGTTCATCGTCGATACCGACGAACGCAAACATTCTGTCTGGTCAACGCGCGGCGCTTTCCTTGAAGCGATAAAGGCATCCGCGGGCGAAATGGACGAGTGCGACGTCGTCGTGCCCCGCAACCGCGTCGCGGATTTTATCAAGTATACGCATAAGATAGCGGAAGAACTTGCCATACGCATTCCGAGCTTCGGGCACGCAGGCGACGGCAACTTCCACGTTTATATCTGCCGCGACGACCTATCCAAGGAAGAGTTTGAGAAAAAACTCGCGATAGCGTTCGAGCGTA
>OLQA01001403.1_pt1 | contig 21239 bp, 19 predicted proteins | sample 1673151 | NCBI WGS metagenome assembly OLQA01 (sample SAMEA3136760, study PRJEB25190) | human gut metagenome | biome: human gut; feature: human-associated habitat; material: faeces | place: Austria | collected 2013 | reverse complement strand
AAGTCATCATTCGTTATTAGAATTGATGGCTTTTTTACATGATTTGATTGAAGTTAAACTATGAATGAATCGCACCCCATTTTACTGTTATAGGTGGGGCTCTGACCCCAGAAAAAGTTATAGAGCCACTATAAGTAGAGACCTCAAAATCTCTACTTTTTTCATTTTAAGTAGAACAACTTTCTCTTAACACGACACCATCCCACGTTGGTGTTAAACTCTGCGGTTCAATATAGCTCCACACCCCTAAGTTATAAGCCGTCTGCCATAAACGATTGCGCTGCGTGCTTGACAAAGCTTGCCCGGCATCAAATGCCAATCCCGCATAATGCTGCGACTGCTGCCCATGGCCGCCTTCCCAAATCCGCTTAAACGCATAGCGCATCGGGATCGGCGCATTAAACGATCGTCTGGTCGCATTCCAGCTTTCCATCGCCGCATTCGTCGTCCACAAGACATTGCTCTTAGATGAACCTCTAAATTCACGCACCAGCAGCGTTCGATTATACGCATAAGGCATCGGTTCATTTTCTCCACGGTCATAAATCTCCAGTACCTGCGTATAAACATTGTAAACAATGATTTTTGCCATATGATTTCTCCTTTCCCTGTATCCTATGCCCGCTACAAAACGCTCGCCGGGCTTTTACCTATGATCAATGAATAAATTTCCATCATTGTCCCATACTAGAAGCAGGAGGGCAGAATATGAAAGTTATCAATGGCATTGCACTGTTGCTTGCGTCAGTCGGCGCAATTAACTGGGGCCTGATCGGCGTATTTGACTTTAATCTAGTCACATTTCTGTTCGGCAGCGGCAGTTTCTTGACAACAGTAACCTATGTGCTGATCGGTATTTGCGGCATCTACAGCTTATGCTTAATTCCACAAGTAACCCACAGTGACTATTAACATCAGTTCCTCACAACTGATGTTTTTTATTGCAAAAGGAAGCGATTAACGATCACTGCTGCCATAAATAACACACAATAAGTGTAGTTAGAGCCATAATTTATGAAATTGATAGTCTTTTTTATCCCTTTGCACCAATTTGATCAAATAGATCCGATGACGAATAAAATAGAAAATACGAGCATGCAATCACATAGCGGACAGAAAAAACATATCTGCTTTTATGGACATAGAGACAAGAAAACACTGGCAAAAGTAACCCAAACCTGATAAGATGGAAAAATGAAAAAACAGGAGGGATTTCATGCAGATCGAACAAAGCATGTTGCATCTATTAAATACCGCTTCACAAACACTTGTCTGTGCCCAAGCACCGCTGCCCATCAAAGAAGAAAAGACCGCTGCCTTCCTTGAACGGAAACTAAGCAAAGCGCTCGGTGCCCGCAAACGCAAGCAGGGCAGCTTCCAAGAAAACTCGCTTTTCTTAGAGAGGCTGCGGCAGTATCGTGATAAGACAATTTCCTTTGATGCGTTTTCCACATGGATGGCAGAACACTTATATGCGGAAAAATCAGAATGTTCCCGCTATGAAGACAGTGCCTTTCTGATTTCGGAAATCGTAGAGGAAGGCCGTCGTTATTTGATCGGAATCGATCAAAACTATCAGTCGGCGATGACCTGCTATCCGGATCAGGAGCAGAACAACGCATTGTATGAAACAACAGTACTGCCAAACGGAATCTTGAAAACTGATTTTGTTTTTGTAATAGAATTATCTGATTTCACACTATATGTGTTAGAAGAAAAAAGCGAATGGCAAGGGAAGGAAACGACACTGCTGGCATCACGCTATTTACAAGCCACAACTGCCCCTTCATTTGAAGAAACGCAGAAAGTGATGGAAACCGTCGGTAAAACGATGAGCGAAAAATATGATATGGATGTTGTCAAAGTATTGCCGAAGATGAAGCAGATGATGAAAGAAGCAGTGGAAGCACAAAGCGAGATCGCCGTTGCCGAGGTTGCGGAAGTCCTTTTTCAGGAAGTGCCTTATGCCAAAGATTTATTTGTCGAAGAAGTAAAAAATGCCGGGATCGCCGCTAAGGTATCAACCGCGCATTGCCGCTTGGCAAAAAGCAATAAAGTCCAGAAACTGCTTGCCGATGCTGAAATTGAAATTACCTTGCCGTTGGAATACCTTTCCCAGCCGGCTAAGTTTGAGATCATTGAAGCTGCCGATGGTACCTATTCCATTCAGATCAAAAATATCACAAACCTAAAAAGTAAATAACACCGTGCTTCTATCCCGAAATACGTTCCCAGCGATCCAACCGAACCATCTGCTCCATTTTTGAATGGAACTTCCCCTTATATACACGAGCAGCATCAGCCGTAAATTCTTTTTCCTTTTGCTTTTTTTATACTCAAAAAAATGGTAGAATAAACATACTTGGAAATGAGGCGTGTTATGGAACTGAAAGCAACCGAAATCTTACAAAAGATCGATCCGCAGCTTGCGGCATATCCGGGCTTTGAAGAAGCCGTTTTTACGATGAATCCGATCTTGAAGCATAAAAGCAAAGTGCTGGAACTCAACATGAAACTAAAACATGTGCTCCCTTTTTCCCTGTATGAATCGCTGCTTCACAAACTGCGCTTAGCAACGCGCTGTCAGATCGACTTGACCCTGACCTGTGAGGAAGGGATCTGCACCTTGCTGGAATTAAAAGAGTATATCGGATATTTTGTATCCTTACATCCACAGTACCGCATTTTTGATGAAGTGCTGCCGGCAGTCGAAGAACGCTTTATCGTATATCGTATCGCGGATGCGCAGAAGCGTGATCAAGCGGTGCTGAATCGCCACCACCTGGATGCGTTTTTGAAAAAATGCGGGATCCAGATGGAAAGCGCGATCGAAGAATTAAAATTACATATGGAAGTCATGACCGTAAAAGGAAAGGCGGAAGCGCCAAAACCGGTGCCGGTCATGGAAAGTAAGCCGAAATACTACAAGCCGAAGGGGAAACGGGCGTTAGACCAATATACTCCTTATCAAATTGCGGAAATCAAAGAAGCGGGAAACGGGATCCGGATCCGCGGAAAAGTTTTCGACAGTGAGATCAGAGAACTGCGCAGCGGCAAGTGCATCCAGTCGCTTTGGGTCGGCGATGACAGCGATGCGATCGTTGTAAAGCGATTTGAACGCGGCTCTTTGACCCGTGAAGAACTGGAAAAGATCAAGACCGGCAGTTATATTGATGTGTATGGCAGAGCGGAATATGACACCTTTGCCCGAGAACTCGTCATGACGCCGGATGCGATCATGGAAATCGAAGAAGTGAAGCGGCAGGATCAGGCGGAAGAAAAACGCGTTGAACTGCATGTGCATACCAAGCTTTCCGAAATGGACGGCGTCTGCAACATCGAAGAATTTATCAAACAGGCCGATGCCTGGGGAATGGATGCGATCGCCTGCACCGATCATATGGTCGTTCAGGCATTTCCAAAGGCCCAGCATTGCGTGAGCGCCATCAACAAAGGCAGAGAAAAGCCGTTCAAGATGATTTACGGCATTGAGATGAACATGGTCGATCCCCAGTTACAAATCGTGCGCAATGCCGATGACACCGAACTGGAAAAAGGGGAATACTGTGTCTTTGACTTGGAAACGACCGGTTTGTCATCTCGCTATGATCATATCATTGAATTTGGCGGACAGATCGTAAAAGATCGCACGATCGTCAAAGAACTGCAGCTGTTCATCAAACCGCCGCAGCGCTTATCCGCTTTTACGATTTCACTGACCAATATTACCGAGGAAGACGTGAAAGATGCGCCTTCTATCGAAGCGGCGATCGATCAGATACTGGACTTTATCGGCGACCGCATTTTAGTGGCGCACAATGCCGGTTTTGACGTGAATTTCCTCAATGATGCGCTCATTCGCATGGGACGGGAGCCATTACAAAATCCGGTCATCGATACGCTGGATCTGGCGCGTTCTTTGCAAAGTGATCGGCGCGGTTATCGGATGGGACAGATCGCGCATGGCTATGGGATCCGTTATGATGAAGATGTCGCCCATCGTGCCGACTATGATGCACAGGTATTGGCACAAGTATATCTGCATATGTTGAATGATCTGAAAGAGATCAAGACCTTAAAGGATCTGCAGAATATGCAAAGTGAACAGTGTTTTAATAAAGTGCGTAAAAAGCATGTAACGATTTTGGCAAAAAACGCCGCAGGCTTAAAAGAACTGTTTGAGCTGGTCACTTTGTCTCACTGCAACTATCTGGCTTATAACGGTAAAAATGTCGATAATGTGGTGGCAGAGCCGCGCATCCCGCGCTTTGAAATTGAAAAGCGCCGCCGCAATGGGAATCTTTTGATTGGTACCAGCTGTTTGAACGGAGAAATATTTGATCTGGCTACAACGCGAGAACTTCCCCAGTTAAAAGAGGCGATGCAATTTTACGATTATGTAGAGATTCAGCCGATCGACTGCTATAAGCATTTGGTGGAAACCAATAAGATGGCCGATATGGATCGCCTTTATGCGATGCTGCGGGATATCATCGACTGTGCCGATGCACTGGGAAAAACGCTGGTGGCAACCGGTGATGCGCATTATGTGCATCCAAGTGAAAAAATGATCCGTGATATCTATATTTCATCACAGGCAATCGGCGGCGCCCGCCATCCGCTTTACATCTATAATACAGAAAAAAGGCGGAAGCTGGAAACGCCTAAGCAGCACTTTTTAACCACGGATGAGATGTTGAAAGCTTTTGCGTGGGTAGGAGAAACGAAGGCCTATGAGATGGTCGTGACCAATACCCGCAAGATTGCCGATCAGATCGAAGTGATCTATCCGGTGAAAGATCGTCTGTATCCTCCTGATATGGAAGGATCCGATGAAAAGCTGAAAAAACTATGCTATGAAAACGCTTATCGCATTTACGGCGACCCATTGCCGGAAATCGTCGAAAAACGTCTGGAAAAGGAATTAAAGAGCATCATCGGGCATGGCTTTTATGTCGTTTACTACATTTCACATTTATTGGTGAAAAAATCATTAAATGACGGTTATTTGGTAGGAAGCAGAGGATCGGTAGGATCTTCTTTCGTCGCAACGATGGCAGAGATCACCGAAGTCAATCCGCTGCCGCCGCACTATGTCTGTCCACACTGTCATTATTCGGAGTTTTTTACCGATGGCAGCGTTGCTTCCGGTTTTGATCTGCCGGATAAAAAATGTCCTGTTTGCGGTGCTACCATCCGCGGTGATGGGCAGGATATTCCATTTGAGACCTTCTTAGGTTTTGAAGGTGATAAAGTACCGGATATCGATTTGAATTTTTCCGGCGATTATCAGCCGTATGCACATGCTTATACGAAAGAAGTATTTGGCGAAGATCATGTATTTCGCGCCGGTACGATCGGTACGGTCGCCCAGCAGACGGCGTTTGGCTATGTCAAGCGTTATGAAGAGGAAATGGGCAAAGAAGGAATGCTGAGAAGAGCCCAAGAGCTGCGTCTGGCGAAGGGCTGTGAAGGGGTGAAGCGTACGACCGGGCAGCATCCCGGCGGCATCATCGTGATTCCACTTGATATGGATGTGCACGATTTTACTCCGGTCCAGTATCCCGCCAACAACCCGTTTGCGGAATGGAAAACGACTCACTTTGAATTCCATGACATTCATGACAATGTTTTGAAATTCGATATTTTGGGGCATGTCGATCCAACCGCGATGAAATTGCTGGAGCGCATGAGCGGGGTAGATCCAAAGAGCATTCCGATGAATGATCCGGAAACGATGAGCATCTTTTCCGGAGTAGAAGCCTTAAAGATGGATACTTCTAAAACAAACGAAGTAACCGGAGCAGCCGGCTTGCCAGAATTTGGAACGCCGTTTGTACGCGGTATTCTAGAATTGACTCGTCCGACGACCTTTGAAGAATTGGTAAAACTATCCGGTTTGTCACATGGGACAGATGTTTGGTTGGGCAACGCCAAGGATTTGATCGACAGCGGTACCTGCACGTTAAAAAGTGTGATCGGCTGTCGTGATGACATCATGGTTTATCTGCTTCATAAAGGCTTGGCGCCAAAGCTCGCTTTTACGATCATGGAAAGCGTGCGTAAGGGAAAAGGCTTAAAAGAGGAATGGATCCCAGAAATGAAGGCGTGCGGCGTAGAGGATTGGTACATTGATTCCTGTTTGAAGATCAAGTACATGTTCCCGAAAGGACATGCGGTCGCCTATGTCATGATGGCAGTGCGGATCGCTTGGTTCAAGGTGCATAAGCCGCAGTATTACTACTGCATGTTTTTCTCGATCCGCTGTGATGCCTATGAGATTGAAACGATGATCAAGGGCGAAGCGGCCATTCGTTCACGTATGGAAGAAATCACGGCAAAGCTGAATTCAGAATACAAAAATGAAGTAACCAAGAAAGAAAAAGATATCTATACTTGTTTAGAGCTGGCATTGGAAATGGTGCTGCGCGGGTATCGCTTCGGCAATATCTCGCTTGAAAAGTCAGAGGCAACGACGTTCGTGGTCGATCCGGCTGATCAAAATGTCATCATTCCTTCCTTTACTAGTATTGACGGACTTGGCGAAAGCGTTGCCTTGAGCATCGTGGAAGCGCGTCAGAAAGGTGCGTTCTTGTCAAAGCAGGATTTAATGGACCGCACTTTGTTAAACGGTACGCTGGCGAAAAAGATGGAAGCGATGGGTGTATTAAGCGGTTTACAGGAAGAAAATCAGATGAGTTTGTTTTAATTAAAAGCGATGTTTATCGGCAGAAGGGCACAGTTCCTTCTGCTTTTTGTTTTAATTTTACAATTTATGGAAAAAGTAATACAAAAAATGTCGAAAAAAGAAAAGGAAATTCTGTTTCCCCTCTATACAAATAACAGGAAATCAGTTATAATTGTGGTACGAAGTAGTAGAAAGTGGTAGAAAGTGGAGGGATTAGATGCTCATTGGTGAATATGGACACAACATCGATGCCAAAGGGCGTTTGATCATCCCCGCTAAGTTTCGTGAAGATCTGGGCGATACGATGATGGTAACGCGTGGCTTAGACGGCTGCCTTTGTGTTTATACGATGGAACAGTGGAAGCTGCTTTACGAAAAACTGATGCTTTTGCCTACGACGAAAAAAGAAGCGCGTATGTACGTGCGTATGGTAACCAGCAAAGCGGCACAGTGCGAACTGGATGCACAGGGCCGGATCTTGATCCCCGCATCGTTGATCCAGATTGCCCATCTGGAAAAGGAGTGTATCATCACCGGAACCGGAAATCGGGTCGAAATCTGGGCGAAGAACGTATGGGAACAGTTGAATGCGGACAATGCCGATAACTTTGAAGAAATGGCGGAAAGCCTGACGGAGTTCCTATGACAAAGCACATATCGGTTTTATTAAACGCCTGCATGGAACAGCTGCAGATCAAAGCCGACGGCATTTATGTGGACGGTACGCTGGGGCGCGGCGGACACAGCAGTGAGATCTTGAAACGGATCCCGCAAGGACATCTTTACGCGATCGATCGTGATCAAAGCGCGATTATCGAAAGTGAAGCGCGGTTAGCGGCGATCGGCAGTAACTTTACGCTGATCCATGCGACTTTTGCACAGGTAAAAGAAGTGCTGGCGGAAAACGGTGTCACGCAGATCGACGGCATGTTATTGGATCTTGGTGTCAGCTCGCCGCAATTTGATGAAGCAAAACGCGGTTTTTCCTATCGTTTTGACGCGCCTTTGGACATGCGTATGGATCAAAGTCAGTCATTTTGTGCATATGATGTCGTCAATACCTATCCATATGAAGAGCTGGTACGTATTTTTTATCGCTATGGTGAAGAACCGTTTGCCAAGGCGATTGCGAAAAGAATCGAAAAACAAAGAGAACAAAAAGCGATCGAAACAACATTCGAATTAGTGGAAGTCATAAAATCCGCTCTGCCAACCAAAGTGCTGAATAAGAAAGGGCATCCTGCAAAACGGATCTTTCAGGCGATCCGCATCGAAGTAAATGATGAGTTGAAGCAGCTGGAAGAAGGACTGCATGCGGCGCTTTCTCTGCTGGCACCCGGCGGCAGATTGGCGGTCATCACCTTTCATTCCTTGGAAGATCGCATCGTCAAAGAAACATTTAAGCGTTATGGAGCGGCCGACAAGGTCGATAAACGTATCCCGCTTCTTCCTGCGCAAATAGAAGCAAAGCCTTATCGGCTCGTTACCCGCAAGCCGATCATTCCCGATTTGCAGGAACAAGAGGCAAATAATCGGGCGCATTCCGCAAAACTGCGGGTAATAGAAAGGATCAAATAAGATGGCAAAGATTGTAAAGAAAAACAAAAACAGAAGAAAATTAAAATTCGAATCGATGGCGACCCTGTTATTCATGGTTTCGCTGTTGCTTTATCTAGGCTCATCGATCTTTTTGAAATCCTATAACGTCAATCTCGGTAAAACAGCCGCAGATTATGAGAAAGAAATCAGCGATGTAAAAGAAGAAAAAGAAGCGCTGCGGGTAGAAGTGGAACAACTGCGGGCACGTGATCGCATCTTGGCACAAGCCAAGGATCAGGGTTTACAGACCAACCAGGACAATGTCGTGATCATCGGCAGCGAAGAATAACAAATTACTGAAAAAATATGTGATAAACGATACTTGTACATAGCAAAGAAGCATTGTAAAATAATCAAAAAGGAAAGGATGTACATCTTTTCCTTTCTCATTTTCCATTGCCAAGGAGGTAGACAAATGAAACGTGCAAATCGAAAAATCGTCTGGATCATGTCAGTCATTGCGATCGCTTGTTCATTGGTCGTTGGCAATGCGATCTATACGATGGCGACCGGGACACATCTGCGCAGCGGCGTCAATATCAAAGAAAGCTGGACCGGTGCAGAAAATCAGATCAATGAAGTAGTGGCGGACCGCGGTAAGATCAAAGATCGAAATGGCAATACCATTGCCGAGGATCTGGAAACATACTCCATCTATGCCATAGTCAGCTCCAGCCGCAAAAGCGGTGATGAAATTCAGTATGTGAAAAATGTTGATAAAACCGCCAAACAGCTGGCGCCTTATTTGAATATGGAAGAAACGGAGATCGCCTCGATCCTGCAAAGGGCGATCGATCATGATCAGTATCAGACGGAATTCGGCGCGCGCGGGCGTAATTTGAAATCAGCGGTCAAAGAGGAAATCGAATCACTGGAGCTGCCGGGCATCGAGTTTTCCAAATCAAGTGTTCGCTATTATCCAAGCGGCAAGTTCGCATCGACGCTGATCGGCTTTGCGACCTATGATGAAAATGAAAACCGACAGGTCGGACAAATGGGCTTAGAGGCTTTTATGGATCAGAAATTAAAAGGTGTCAACGGTATTGAACGATATAAACAGACGATCAGCGGCGCTCAGCTCGGCAGTAAATATGTGGAAAAGCAAGCGGTAGATGGCAATGATGTCAATCTGACACTGGATAAAAATGTCCAGTTGGCGCTAGAGAGTGCATTGGCACAGACGATGACCGACTTTAACTGTAAACGGGCATGGGCAATCATTATGGAATGCGAGACCGGACGGATCTTAGGCTGGAGCGGTTATCCGACGTTTGATCTGAATGAGAAAGAAGACATTGAAAGCTATCTGGATCTGCCAAGCAGCTTCAATTTTGAACCGGGATCGGTCATGAAGGCGTTTACTTATGCCGCGGCGATCAATGAGGGCGTATATGACGGTGATGCTTTGGTGCAGACCGGTACTTTTAACTGGTATTATGATGCGGAGAACGATGATATCGTTCGTACGAATGAAGCGCAGCCCGGCTATTGGTCCATTCATGATGCGCTGGGAAAAAACTGGGGCATGATCAGTTTTGACAAGGCGCTGACTTATTCCGCAAATACGGCTATTTGTCAGTTGCTTGCGGATTATCTGGATCCGGATGTGTTTGAAAGCTATTTGGATCGTTTCGGCTTTTTCAAAGAAGTCGGTGTTTACGGTGTATCTGAGGGAACCGGAGAAAAGAACTTTACCTATCCGGTAGAAAAATTGACGACCGGATTTGGACAAGGTTCATCAGTTACCGCCTTACAGCTGATGCAGGCGTATTCCGCTATTTTTAATGAAGGGAAAATGGTAAAGCCTTACTATATCGACAGTGTAGTGAATCCTTATAACGGCGAAGTGCTGTATAAAGGGAAAACGGAAATAACCGGAGAACCGATCACCGCCGATACAGCGGCACAGATGGTAGAACTGCTGGATGCGGTCGTTAATTCAGATGATGGAACCGGTCGTAAATATGCGATGGATGATGTGCGGGTAATTGCGAAAACCGGAACAGCGGAAATTGCGGAGAACGGCAAGTATAACGCGAGCGTTTATATCAATTCCGTCATGGCGGCGGCGCCGAAAGATGATCCGAAGATCATGATGTATTACGCTTTTGAAAGCGATCAGTATTTGACTTATACCGGCGATAATTTCAAGCAGGCATTTCGTGAAGCGTTAGTAGCGGTCAATGCGATGGGCGGTGTGACCCATGATGAATCCGATAACAGTTATACGAATTGGCAAGAGTACAGCATGCCTGCAATCGTCAATCATTCTCTTGACTATGCCAATCAAAAACTAGAGGGAATGGATGTAAACATCGTGATGATCGGTAATGGCAGCAGTGTGGTAAAACAGTATCCGAAAGCGCAGGAAGCGATCATCACCAAACAAAATATTTTTGTGGTTACCGAAGGTGATAATATCGTTATGCCGAATATGAACGGCTGGACACTGAAGGATGTGATGACCTTCCAAGAATTGACCGGCATCGAAATCAAGGTGTCGGGCAGCGGATCGGTAACGGCGCAAAATGTAGCGCAGGGCGCTACCATCAATTCGGAAAGTGATATTTCGGTTACCTTAAATTAGTCGTATGGAATTGATAGAAAAAGCGGAGGTTTCCGCTTTTTTCTATTTAGAGAGATCATCGTTTTTATAAGAGGAAATCATGACAGATAAGCGTGATGAAGCTGATAAAAGAATGACAGAATTGAAATGATCTATGGTTTCTAAATAACAACAGTTGTTCATATAGTAACTATGAGGTGGAGCATGATCGCAAACCGTATCGAAAAAAGAATTCATATCATTTTTATCTGTGCTTGTCTGATCTTTGGGGCCATTTTATTGAAGCTAGGCTATGAACAGATCGTTCATCAGGATTTTACGATGGAAAAAGCGATGAATTTATGGCAGAGAGATTTTCCGGTTGCGGGACGCCGCGGTGCTATTTTAGATCGCAATGGGACGGCATTGGCTTATGATATTCCTTCTACCAGTGTCATGGTCGTACCGGCTCAGATCAAAGAGCCGAAACAAACAGCTGCCGTTTTGGCGGATATCTTAGAGGCAGATGCGGATGCGATCTATGAAAAGATCACCAACCATGTCTCCACGCAGAAATTACAGCCGGAAGGCAGGCTCATTAGCGATGAAGCCGCAGTAAAGCTGGAAAATGCGGATCTAGACGGTGTTTATTTGATTCAAGACAGCCAGCGCTATTACCCCAATCACAGCTATCTGGCACAGGTATTGGGCTTTACCGGGATCGATAATCAAGGCTTAGCCGGTTTAGAATTACAGTATGAGGAGATACTGGGTGCGAAAAAAGGCGCTTTGCAAATTCCTTTTGATGCCAAGGGGAATCAGGTCGATCTTTATGATGAAACCTATGAAGCATCGGGAAAAGGCATGGATGTCGTTTTGACGATCGATGCGAATATCCAAGATATCGTCGAGCGGGAAATGAATAATTTGATGAAGCGTTATCATCCCAAAGAAGCGTTGGCAATCGCGATGGATCCCAATAACGGTGAAATATTGGCAATGGTATCCAAGCCTGATTTTGACCCGAATGATTATCAGAATTACGACAGTACGATCATCAATCGCAATCTGCCGATCTGGAAAAGCTTTGAACCCGGTTCCACATTTAAGTCAGTTACATTTGCGAGCGCACTGGATCTAAAATTGTTCGATATGTTTCAGGATACCTATTACGACCGCGGTTATGAAATGGTCGGCGGTGCCCGGATCAAGAGCTGGAAAGCCGGCGGGCATGGATTACAGACCTTTTTACAAGTGCTGGAGAATTCATCGAATCCGGGCTTTGTAGAAATATCGCGGCGCATGGGACTGGATCACCTTTACGAATATGTAATGAAATTTGGTTTTGGTAACAAGACAAATGTCGATTTACCGGGAGAGAGCACCGGGATCATGTTTGAAAAAGAAGCGATGGGCGAAGTCGAGCAGGCAACCGTAGCGTTCGGACAGGGCATTTCGGTAACACCGATCCAGTTGGTGCGGGCTTTCAGTGCGATCGTAAACGGCGGAACGTTATATGAACCGCATATTACCAAAGCCATACAAGATCCTGCTACCGGAGAGATCATTGAGGAAATTAAGCCGAAAGCTGTCGATCAGGTTATTTCTAAAGAAACCAGTGATCTGATGCGCTATGCGCTGGAAAGCGTCGTTGCAAATGGCGGAGGAAAACCGTCTTATATCAAGGGCTATCAGATCGGCGGGAAAACCGGAACGGCACAAAAGGCGGAAAACGGCGTTTATATGGCCAATGAATATATCTTGTCTTTTCTTTCTGCGGCGCCGATGAACGATCCGAAGATCGTTTTATATGTTGCGGTCGATGCGCCGGATAACGATGTGCAATATGGAGGTACTGTGGTAGCGCCGGTGGTCAAAGCCTGCTATGAAGATATTTTGCCTTATCTGGAAGTGGAAAAAGTAAGCGAGCAGATTCCGAAGAAGAAGATCTGGCTGGATCCAGTCGAGATCGAAGTGCCAAATCTCATCGGAAAAAAGAAAGAAGAGATCAAACAGGAAGGACTGGTACTGGAATGGATCGGTGAAGGAGATACGGTCATCGCCCAGCTGCCGCAAGCCGGAACGACACTGAATGAAGGGGGAAAGGTGTGGTTATATCTTGAAGAAGATTCATTTTCATGAACTGATGAAACATCTCAATTTATCAGGCGGTGATGAAACAAAGATCCAAGGTGTTACCCAGTCACATCGGGAAGTGAAGCCGGGATGGCTTTTTCTGGCAAAGGCAGGCGCTCATATACACGGCGGTGTATTTATGGAAGAAGTGCTGCGGCAGGGCGGTGTGGTTCTCTGTGAGAAGCGGGAAGTCCTTGGAAAAGATGCTTTGGATCATAAAAAAGTCGTGTACTGTGATCGAATCGATCACTATGAAGCAGCGATCCTGTTAGCACTTTATGGCAAAGTATGGGAACAGGTCACATTAGTCGGGGTCAGCGGCACCAACGGGAAAAGCAGTGTTTCCCATTTGATCGCCCAGCTTTGGAAAGAGAATCAAGTGCCGTATTTGTGGATCGGCACAGATGGTATTTCTTTTAATGGAAAACAGTATCCAAGCGAGCGCACCACGCCCTGTGCCAGCAAGCTGTTTTCACTGCTGGATGAAGCGTTAGAACAAAAGATCACGCATGTGGTGATGGAGGTTTCTTCACAGGCGATCATGCAGGGAAGATGCACTTTGCTTCGCTTTGATACCGTGCTGTTAAATTCTATTACAAGTGATCATTTAGATGATCATATTACGAAAGTGCAGTATCGATATACGAAGTTTTCACTTCGCTGGTATTTGAAAGAGCAGGGAACGATGATCGTATTCCATGACAGCAAGGAGATGAAAGAAATTGATCAATTCAAGATTCCTCATTTGATAACGGTCGGCGAACATGGGGCGCATATGCAGATCACGCCCCTTTCCTGTACCTTAAAGGGGAGCTGTTTTCGACTGAACGATTATTTGTTTCAAACGCCGCTGATCGGTGCTTTTCAAATTCATAATTTGGCAATGGTCATCGCTTATGGCAGAAGCATACGCTTATCCTATCGGCTATTACAAAAGCAGATTCCTCTGTTGCAGGGAAAAGAGGGAAGAATGGAACTGTTTAGGGCTGATGAAAAAATGATCCTCATCGACTATGCCCATACAAGCAGTGCTTTGGCTTCCTTGCTTCATGATGTAAAAGCGCTTAAAGAAGCAAAGCAGCGCATGATTACCGTATTTGGCTGCGGTGGGGAGCGTGATGCCAGCAAGCGGCGGGAAATGACACAGATCGCCTGTGCTTTTAGTGATGTTGTGATTGCCACCAGTGATAATCCAAGAGGAGAAGCGCCTTGGCAAATTCTCATGGAAATGATCGCTTTTCCATCCTTTCGCGGCGTCGTCATTGAAAATCGTCAATTTGCCATCAAATATGCCCTTACAAATGCTAAGAAAAATGATATAATACTAATCTGTGGTAGAGGCAGCGAAAAAGTACAGTTGGTAAAACAGGAACGGCTGCCCTATTGTGATAAGGAAACAGTGCTGCGGATCTTGGAAGGAGGATTTCCATGTTTATCAAATATGCTTTATCATTCGGAATCAGTTTAGCGGCGACTTTATGTGTTATGCCGATCTTGATTCCTTTTCTACATAAGATCAAATTCGGTCAAAGCATTCGCAAAGAAGGACCGCAATCCCATATGAAGAAAACCGGGACCCCAACCATGGGGGGGATCGTGTTTGTGATCGTGCCGCTGTTGGTAATGGCGATACTGGATCATCAGGCGTTTTTCTCTTTGGATGTGCTGATCGTGATGCTTGCTTATCTTGGATATGCGCTGATCGGTTTTATCGACGATTATCTGATCGTTGTACAGAAGAAGAACGACGGCTTAAAACCGGCGGTAAAATTTGCGATGCAAAGCGTGCTGGCTGTTTTGTTTTATTTCATTTACCAGGGCATGGCATCGACTGCCATTGATTTACCGTTTATAAAAGAACCGTTAGAGCTGGGCATTTTCTATTTTGCTTTGGTATTTATCATGTTTACTGCAGAAAGCAATGCGGTTAATCTCACCGATGGGTTAGATGGATTGTGTGCCGGATGCAGCGTGATCGCGATCGCACCGTATATCGTATTTGCGCTGGTACAGAAAAACAGTGATTTGGCGCTGTTGCTGCTTGCGGTAGCGGGGGCGTTGCTTGGATATTTGAAGTTTAATTTACATCCGGCTAAAATTTTTATGGGGGATACCGGCAGTTTGGCTTTAGGCGGACTTTTGGCTGCCAGTGCAATGGTATTGAAAAAAGAATTGTTGCTGCTGATCATCGGGGCGGTATTCTTGATTGAAACACTGTCAGTGGTCATTCAGGTTACCAGTTATAAATTGACACGGAAAAGAGTATTTAAGATGGCGCCGATCCATCATCATTTTGAGTTGAGCGGTTTTAAGGAAACGCAGGTCGTTCTGTTGTTTTGGTCGTTTGGCTTGATCTGTGCCGTGATCGGATGCTGGTTTGGAGTGATGTAAGATGAAAGAAGAAAAAGCAAAGGTATTGGTGGTCGGCTGTGGAAAAAGCGGGGACGCGGTCGCGCGTCTTTTAATACAAAAGGGCGCAGCGGTAACGATCACCGATCAAAAGCCGATTCCGCAAAAAGCACAGCTGGAGCAGTTGGGCATTACGGTATTAGATGGCGGTCATCCGGAAAGCTTAAAGCAAATCGACTGGGACTATCTTGTAAAAAATCCCGGGATTCCCTATCATAATCCATTCATTGCTTACTTTCTCGAAAAAAAGGTTCCCATCTATACCGAGGTAGAGATCGCTTATCATTATGCAAAGGGATTTACATACGGTGCTGTTACCGGCACCAATGGCAAGACGACGATCACTTCCTTGCTTTATGCACTACTGAAGCGTAAAAAGGATCATGCGCTGGTGGCCGGTAATATCGGTTATGCGCTAAGTGAAGTCGTATTGGCACATGGCGAAGAAACAGCTGATGTCGCAATAGAATTAAGCAACTTTCAGCTGTTAGGTATCAAAGATTTTCATCCGCTTGTGTCGGTCGTATGCAATCTGGCACCGGATCACCTTGACTATATGAAAAGTGAAGAAGCCTATTATGCGTCAAAAATGAAAATTATGCAGAATCAAAGCGGCGATGACTGGTTCCTGCGCAATGTCGATGATGCGACGCTGATGCGCTATGCCAAAGCGATTCCCTGTAAGATCATTGATTTTTCTTTGGAGCGGCAAGACGTCGATCTGTATGTCAAAGAGGGTGCGGTTTATTTATGGGATCAGTTGTTGTTTTCAATCGATTCTCTGCAAATTGTCGGCAAGCATAATTTGGCGAATGCAATGGTTGCCGCATGTATGGCATATAAGATGGGAGTACCGCTTGTGGAAATCAGAAACGGAATTGCGGCTTTTGAAGGTGTTGAGCATCGCTTGGAATTTTGCGGAGAGCGAAACGGTGTCCGTTTTTATAATGATTCCAAAGCGACCAATACCGACGCATGTGAAACAGCGCTGTCTTCCTTTGATGGCAATGTGATCTTGTTGGCGGGCGGCTACGATAAAGGCATTTCCTACGATTCTTTGCGCAAGTACGATGCCAAAGTAAAAAAGTGTTTTGCCTATGGTATGATCAAAGATCAGTTTGTGCCAATCTTTACTCATGTGGAAACGGTAACTGATCTGAAAGCAGCTTTTGATCAGGCTGTTGCCTTGGCGCAAAGCGGCGATGTGATCCTGCTTGCACCGGCAACTTCCAGTTATGATCAGTTCGCCAACTACGAAGAACGCGGACGTGTTTTCAAAGGCTATGTTGCCGAATATTTGAAACAAGGGCAGCGTTGAGAGAATTTTACCTTTTGACAAGATACAGGCAAGGCATAGATTCTCGTCTGTCGGTATGGTACAATAAGCAATGATAAGATAAAGAGGTATGGTTATGATAGTTGAATTGATAAAAACAGTGCTGATCGGGATCATTCAGGGCATTACTGAATGGCTGCCGATCAGTTCGACCGGTCATATGATCTTGTTTAACAGTATATGGCCGATGGAACTATCACTGGAAAACCCGCGCTTTTGGGGGTTGTTTCTGGTAGTGATCCAGTTTGGATCGATCTTGGCGGTGGTTTTGCTTTATTTTCATAAGCTGAATCCTTTTTCTCGCCGTAAAAGCATCAGTGAACGACGTGCGACATGGACGCTTTGGGAAAAGGTGCTGATCGCATCCTTGCCGGCGGCGGTATTGGGACTGCTTTTGAATGACTGGATCGAAAGCAAGATGCAGAATGCCTTGGTGGTTGCGATCATGCTGATCGTATATGGCGTGTTGTTTTTGGTCATGGAAAGCAAAAAGCGCCATGCTGTGATTCGGCGTTTATCGGAAATTGATGTAAAAACATCTTTGGGAATCGGCTTTTTTCAGGTGCTGGCGATGATTCCGGGTACTTCTCGTTCCGGTGCGACCATCTTAGGGGCGTCATTGCTTGGCACCGATCGCAAGATCGCTTCAGAATTTTCCTTCTTTTGTGCAATTCCGGTCATGCTGGGTGCCAGCGGCTTAAAGATCTTCAAATATGTGTGGGATGGAAATCCGATCCCAAGCGGAGAAGAGATGACGATCTTGCTTGTGGCAATGGCGGTTTCCTTCATCGTATCTGTGTTTGCCATTCGTATGCTTTTGAGTTATATCCGCCGTCATGATTTCAAGATATTTGGCTATTACCGCATTATTTTAGGCGTGGCAATTTTATTGTTTGCCTATGTGTTGGCGCCAATGATGGGGATTTCCATCAATCTCAATGTGTAAAAAAGCAGTGTTTTCAAGCATTTCATTTAATAAGAAAAGGAACGATGCAGTCAGATTGTGGCTTCGTTCCTTTTTTATATGATCTGATCGGAAACGATCGATCGTCAAAACAGAGAAAGTCCGACTTTGCGATGTACTTTTGCCACTTTCTTGTTGGCGATCAAGCTGGCCTTTTGCGCGCCTTCTTTAAGGATGTCCTCGATGATATTGCTATCCATGATAGCGCGATAGCGTGCCTGCAGCTGTTCTAAGAATGTATAAACGGTATCGCCGACTTCTTTTTTCAGTTCACCATAGCCTTTTCCTTCATAGCGCTTTACAATTTCCTCGATCGGTTCTTGGCTCAAACAAGATAAGATCTGAATCAGGTTGGATAAACCCGGTTGTTTCTGCGGATCATAGGCGATACATGCAAAAGAATCAGTAACTGCCGACATGATCTTTTTGCGGGCAACCGCCGGTTCATCTAGCAAAGCGATCGTGCCTTTTGGATCTTCTTCGGATTTTGACATTTTCTTCAGTGGATTTTGCAGGGAATAGATCTTGGCGCCGATTTTTGGGGTAAGGGGTGTCGGTACGACAAAAGTAGGCGAATAGCGGTTGTTAAAACGTTCGGCTAAATTACGCGCCAGCTCCACATGCTGCTTCTGATCAACACCGACCGGTACATAGTCCGCATCATACAATAAAATATCCGCAGCCATCAGCGATGGATAAGTATAAAGACCGGCAGTCAGATTCACTTCACCTTTTGCACTTTTATCTTTGAATTGCGTCATGCGGTTTAATTCACCAATATAAGAATTGCAGGTCATGACCCAGCCTAAAGTAGTATGTGCCGGCACATCTGATTGTAAAAACATCGTTACCTTTTTGGGATCCAATCCACATGCCAAATACAAAGCGATCAGATTTTTCGTATTCTGCCGCAGTTCTTTTGCATCCTGCGCGACAGTGATCGCATGCTGATTGGCGATAAAGATAAACATTTCATATTCATCTTGATATTGGATGAATTGAGAGATCGCCCCAATATAATTGCCTAAGGTCAGCTTTCCGGTCGGCTTGATGCCGCTTACCATGCGTTTCATAAAATTCCTCCTTTATTGATCGCAAACAAGACAGCGCCTGAAAAAAATAAAAAGCGCCCCATACGAAGGGACGCATGTGCGTGGTACCACCCAACTTGCGGCAAAACTGCCGCCACTTTTCAAGATAACGGTTGCCCGCGACGTCTGTCGATTCTCCAAAGCCCCACTTCGTATTGTTGCCTCACGCTGATTTACACCGCCCATCAGCTCTCTTTGCTTATAACAACAACCTACTTTTGCTTCTTCTGCGAATAATTAGCTATATTATAGCATTAAATTTCGAAAAGAAAACTAGAAAAAGAAATTTGTATAAATTTTTTCCAGTTCCTGCACAGCGCCGTATAAACGATTGTGTGAAAATGCTCCTTTTTCTAATTCTTCATCAGATAATCGATTGAACCGATCATAAATGTGCAGGGCGAGCTTTAACGTTTCTTTGCTGCGTGTTTCGGCCTTTTCTAAAAGCAGCTGGTTGAGCTGCTGATAGGCCTGCTTTTCCATAAGCGCCATGGCTTCCTGATAAAGGTTTCGTTTTTCAGATTCGTCTAAGCAAGTGATCGCCTTGCTGTCTTGAAAATATAATTGGGCCAGCAGTTTGATGATCGTATCGATTTGTCCTGTCAGCCAGTCATCTTGATTTCGTATCATAGCATCATCTCCTATCGTGTATATTATAAAGCAAAAAAGTCAAACGAAAACAGAAAAATGACGCAGGAGAGAAATTATCGATAATTATGCTTTTATTAAAATGATAAATAGAATATAATAGAGACTGTAATAAAAGATTACGATCAGAACAGGAGGATGTGCAAATGATATTATTATATACATCGCCCGGTTGTGCAAGCTGTCGGAAGGCAAAACAATGGCTGAAAGACAACGATCTTCCTTTTGTCGAAAAAAATATCTTTACGACCTTGTTGAAAGAGGATGAGATCAAATATATCTTGAGCAGATGCGAGAATGGAACCGAGGATATTATTTCGACCAGAAGTAAGCCGTTTCAGGCATTGAAGATGAATATAGATGATTTATCGACCAAAGAATTGATCGCTTTTATTCAGAAAAATCCTTCCGTGATGAAACGACCGATCATACTGGATGAACGCACGTTTGTGGTTGGATATGACGATGATGAGATCACTTCGCTGATTCCCGCTAAGCTGCGGGCGATCAGCAGCGAGGCCTGCAATGAGAAATGTCCGAATTATCCGATTTGCGGGAAAACGCGGAAGGAAACGGCCGATGTCGGCAAAGTGGGCCATTTAGGCGTATAACGAAAAGCAAGATTTTGATGAAAGTCTTGCTTTTATCCTATTATTGAGAAAAGCAAGCAGGAAAGAAAGGAAAGCATCGCAGATTCATATTAGGAAGATGCTTGATGGAAATCATACAATGGGTACATATGTAGTCAGTGATATACATGGACTGTACGATAAATTCAAAAAGGCATGTGAAGCCCTTGATCTTGTAAACGGTACAGATCATCTTTATATATTAGGTGATGTGATCGATCGAGGAAAAGAGGGGATCCGGATTTTGGAAGAAATCATGGAGAACCCTCATGTTACACTGATCATGGGCAATCATGAGCATATGATGGTCGAATATCTGTCATATGCCGAGGAGCACTACGGTTATTTCAAAGATATTCGCGCGTGTAATCGGATAAAAGCGGTAGAGAGGTGGAATCGCAATGGAAATGTGCCGACCTTGCATGCTTTTTATCAGTTAAGCGATGAAAGGCAAAAGCAGCTGTATTTGTATTTGCGCGAGTTACCGCTGGCGATCACAAATTTAACGGTAAAGGAACAGCGGTATTATCTTGTACATGCATGTCCTTTGCCAAACCGACAGGAAGAAGTGTTGTATTTGTCAAACTGCGAAGAAGGGGAAGCAGTGCATTTGGTATGGGAGCGTTATGAGGAAACGACAGATTTTTTTGAAGATCGCTGCGTGATCCACGGACATACGCCGACGCTTTATCTGCAAAAAGGGAAGCCTTATCGGATTTGGGCGAATCGAAAAGATCTGATGCAGGCAGGGATCATCGACATTGACTGCGGCTGCGCTTTAGGAAGCGAAAGCGGTAGACTGGCATTGTTTTGTCTGGATGATCGCAGTGTTCGTTATATCTGAAGCAAGCGCAAGCATGATCGATCTAAGCACGATGAAGAGTGCGCGTTTGGATCGGCAAAAAACTAACATAGAAAGAATATCGAACAGATTTGCGATAGGATAGTATTGCATGAGCGATAAAAAGCATTTATCGTCTAACATAGAGAATTCCCTTGCAACACATTGAAAAACGAAGGGAGAGAAGATGGAGAAAAGCGAAGGGAAAGAAGGCAAAAAAAGACAAGGGAAGGGAGAAGGAGAAGGGAGGGGAGAAAAAACGGAAAAAAATAAAAAAAGGGATTGACATAAGGGGAAGGAATTTGATATTATAAGCGAGCACCGAAAAGGGGTGCGAGAAGTCGGTCTTTGAA